>Ga0307412_10000024_pt1 | contig 235467 bp, 253 predicted proteins | sample DK1Cmetagenome_3_FD_203823 | JGI IMG/M metagenome (GOLD analysis project Ga0307412, IMG submission 203823) | Maize rhizosphere microbial communities from greenhouse at UC Davis, California, United States - DK15-C-1 | ecosystem: Host-associated > Plants > Roots > Rhizosphere > Soil | place... | reverse complement strand
CGTTCGCTACATTCATCAACACGGCCACGCAGACCGTTATCGCCAAAGTGACGTTCACCGATAGCGCAGGCCAACCCACCGCGGGCCTCGAAGCCTGCCGGTACGACGCTGCCGGCGACAACTTCTACGTGAACGTCGACGGAAGTACTGCGAATCCTCATGGCGAGCTGGTGAAATTGCCAGGTGCGGCGATTCGCGCGATACCGAACGGTGGTACGCAGAACTACACGACCCTTGCGGGCGTCGCGATGTACTCCGAAGGCAATTGTGATCCTACCGGGCTGGCACTTGGACCCGGAAGCGATATTGCCGTGGGGTGCAGGGAAGGGACGACTGGCGCTCCCTTACTGATGCAGATATTGAACCGTTCGAACGGCGCGCTTCTGGCGTCTCTCAACGCTGGCGGCGGCGATCAGCTCGAATACGATGCGCCCACCAACCGGTACTACAACGCAGCGAGCCGCTGGACATCCTCTGGCAATGCGTCGACCAACGGCGCCTGCTCGGCGGCCTCGCCATGCACGCCGGTGCTCACTATCGTGGACGCAGGCAACCGCCGTGTTGTTACCCGCCTGAACACGGGCAATAACGCGCACTCAGTTGCGATCGATCCGGCGACCGGTCTCATCTTCGTTCCGTATTCTTCAGCGACATCGCCTGCGGGGTGTCCGGGTTGCGCAGCAAACGGGTTCGTCAATGGTGGGGTGTCGGTCTTCGCGGCGCGATAAGACCCTAACGGCAACAGACCGGCACGGCGGCAGGGATGTCCTGGATGGCAACCCCAATCGAAGGCCGGCCAAGGATGACCGAATTTCTGCTCGGACCGGATGGCGGTTCCATTACCGGCCAACAGATCGTCGTGTGCGGCGGAGCGTCGCAGTAAGGCGGTTTGATGCGAGCGTCCCGACCGTTCAGGTGCCTTCTGGCGGAAGGCTCGATCGTCGGGTTCGCAGTGGTGCCGGAGAGCGCTGCTGCGATGAAGTCGGCCAATCTGGACTTCGTGCGGCTCTGGGATTCGCTGGCGCAAGCGAGCGCTCTTCGCCTACAGGCGAACGATAGCGGTCGCGGGCGCGGACCGTGACGCAGCAACCCCCGCGCTTTCATAAGGCTTCACTATCGCGTAAGAACCAAGTCGTCTTTGTGCACGTCCGGTGCCTGATATACCGTTGATTCCGTGTCCCGGCGGCCATGCGAAGACGAGCGAACGCGTCTCGCGTGAGCCGCACTCCTCCCACCCGGAAGCGACCATCGACTATGTACAAAGCCATCAGAAAGAACCCCTCGGCGCCGCAAGCGCCAGATGACATTCTCAGCGCGTTGCGCGACATTCCCGTATCCGCTCTGAGCGACAACATGCATCGCAATATCGGCAGCGTGGGGCTTCGTCCGTATCAGCGGCCTGGTAGAAAGACCATGGCGGGGACCGCGATAACGGTGCGCTCGCGAGGTGGCGACAACCTGACCTATCTGCGAGCGCTGGAGTTCTGCCGTAAAGGCGACGTCCTCGTCGTGGATGCCGGTGGCGATCTCGACAACGCGGTGGTCGGCGGGATTTTGTCGTTCTATGCGGCGCATGTCGGCATGGCGGGCCTCGTGGTCGATGGCGCGATCCGTGACGTGGCTGAAATTCGCGAGCGCGATTTTCCGGTGTATGCGCGAGGCGTCACGCACCGCGGACCATATAAAGATGGGCCCGGAGAGATCAACGTCACGGTGTCGGTGGGCGGGATGGTGGTGAAGCCCGGCGATATTGTCGTCGGCGATCAGGACGGGTTGCTCGCCATTCCACAGGAAGACGCCGGCTATGTCATCGAAAAAGCGCTAGCCGTCTTGCAAGCCGAGGCGGAAACCATGCGGGCGATGAAAGAGGGGCGCTGGGACCGCGCATTTATCGACGTGCTCGAAGCGCGTTGCAATAACTGAGTAGCCTGAGTCATATGCGAAAAAAAGCCGACACCTGCATTGCAGTGTCGGCTTTGTGCATGGCTGGACAGGTTAGTCGAAGCTCACCAGCACCTTCATCGCCTTGGAGCGGTCGCTCGCGGTCTGGAACGCCTTGACCGATTCCTGATACGGAAAAACGCCTGTAATAAGGGGCTTTACGTCGATCAACCCCTTGTTGATCAGTTCAACGGCGACAGCGAACTCTTCGTGAAAGCGGAACGCACCGCGCAGTTCGAGCTCCTTTGCGACGATCACGTTGAACGGCAACGAGATGTCGCCACCCAATCCTACTTGCACGATCACGGCGCGCGGCTTGAGCACCTCGAGCGAGCCACGCAGCGCCGCTGCATTGCCGCTTGCCTCGAACAGTACGTCGAAAGTGCCTTTGCCGGTGGCGAACGGCTTCAGGGCCTCGGGCGACTCGGCGATATTGAGCGCGAGATCGGCGCCGACTTTTTTCGCACTGTCCAGCGGCAGCGCGTTGACATCGGTCGCGACGATGGTCGCCGCGCCGGCGCGCCGTGAAGCAGCAACGATCAATGCGCCGATCGGCCCGCTGCCAGTCACGAGTACGCGCTTGCCGAGCAGTGGGCCCGCGCGTCGCACTGCATGCAGCGCGACCGAGAGCGGCTCAGCCATCGCGGCTTCTGCATCGCTCAACGAATCGGAGACGGCGTGCGCCTGCGAACGGTCGATCACGATTTCCTGGCGGAACGCACCTTGCACATGGGGCGTGCGCATTGCGCTGCCGTAGTACCGCATGTCGATGCAGTGATTCTGCAGCCCTTGCTGACAGTACTCGCATAAACCGCAAGGCCGGCTCGGACTGATGGCGATCCGTGTGCCGGCCGGCATGTCGGTCACGCCGGAGCCCGCGCGAAAGACTGCGCCCGCGACTTCATGGCCGAGTACCATCGGCTCCTTGATACGGACCGCGCCGAAACCGCCATGATTGAAGTAGTGGAGGTCCGACCCGCAGATACCGCCGGTCCGGACGCGGACGAGCAACTGGTTCGCTTCCGGTTCGGGCGTGGGAATCTCCTCGATGCGCAGATCGAGTGGTGCGTGAATGACGAGTGCATGCATGATGGAGGCCTATGACGATAAATGCGGGATTTGCACACCATAAGTTAGCTGCAAAAGGACGTGCCGGCAAAGAACGATCTCGTCTGGGCCGATAGCCGCTGCTTATGGCTGTGTATTCGCCTTCAGCGCGATGTCGGCAGTGAATGCTTCCGCTGTGCTGCACACTGTTGCAGCGGTCCCGGCGTACGCGGTATCGGCGTAATGGGCAAGGGCGCCTGCGGCGCTTTTGCAGGAGTACGGTGTGCCCGAGCGCGACAAGTTTCCTGACCGTGTCGGGCAGCGCGAACCTCAGAACTTGTGACGCAGACCGATCGCTGCTTCGAACAGGGAGTTGTAGCCAAAGAACGGTTGATTGGAACCGGACGCCGCGGCAAGCGTGGTCCACGCGCCCGTCAGATGGTTGTAGTCCACACCGACATAGACGTCGGTGCGCTTGCTCAGCAGATAGTCGAGCGTCGGGCCGCCGGTTATGCGCGTGCCGCTTCGTCCCGCGTGATGCACGAAGTCGACGTAAAGCGGCAGATCGAGAACGAAGGCAGGGGTGATGTAGTACTGAAGCGCGGTGGAGAACGAGTCGTTACGATAGTCCGCCGGATAAACGTGACTGTAGATATACGAGCCGAACACCTTCGCCGCACCGAACTTGTAGGTGGCGCCGACAGTGAACATTTTCTGCGAGCTGTCGGGAATCGTTACGCCGAAATACGTGCTGCCATAGGCGGTCGTTGCGGGCGTGAGGCCGCCAATGTTATTCACGACCTGATACGCGGCGCCAACGCTCAGCGGGCCATTGTCATACGAGAGGCTGACGGCCGGCGACGAGTTTTGATGGACGCTGCCTGCCACTCCGCCGAACGTGTAAGCGCCTTTGAACGTGAAGCCGGCGAGCGCGGGCGACGTATAGCGCACCGTGTTGTCGAGGCGTCCTCCGCCCGTCAGCCCCGCACCCTGAAAGCCGATTGTGCCGGTGTAGTTGGCGAACGCGTAGATGTCGTGGGTCCAGCCCATTTCGTGAACCAGCGTGTACTGGCGGCCCATGGTCAGTGTGCCGTAGGGGCTCGTGAGTCCGACCATGGCGGTGCGTCCGAAAAGGCGCGCCGTGCCTGAAGGAGTGGATTGCTGGGTGACTCCCGTGTTCGGCGTGAAGCCGCCTTCAAGCTGGAAAATGGCCGCGAGGCCGCCGCCCAGATCTTCCGTCCCCTGCATGCCCCAGCGGCTGCCCTGAATCTCGCCGCCGCTGCCCATTGTGAAAAGCTTACCGCCGGATTTGTTCTGGTGGGTGTCGAAGCGCACCGCTTCGTCGATAATGCCGTACAGCGTGACGCTCGATTGAGCGTGTGCCGCGCCTGAAATGACCAGACTCAATCCAGTTAGTATAACTAAGGTATTCTTTTTCACGAGTAGATCCCCTTGCAGATTGACGAAAAAAGAGTGCTCCAAACCGGCTGCGGCATCCTTCCGGTGCTGCATGCCTTTTTATTCGGCGGCTGGCGCTATGTCATTACGCTCTGTCCTGCACCGCCGCCGTCTCTCAAGTCAAAGCGGCAACTGCCGCTGCGATCTTTCGGCACCCGTCGTCGATCACCTCGATGCTGGTCGCTATCGACATGCGGAAGAACGGCGAGACGCCATACGCAGAGCCGGCGATCAGCGCGACGCCCGCCTGTTCGAGCAGGTACAGCACGACGTCGACGTCGCTTTGCAGACGCTTGCCGTGGGGCGTCGTGCGGCCGATCATGCCGCTGCAATTCACATAGAGATAAAAAGCTCCGCCCGGCGTTTTGCAACTGATGCCGGAAATTGCATTGAGCGCTTCCAACGCGTGATCGCGGCGCTCCTTGTAAATGCGCACGGACTGCTGCACGAACGTCTGATCGCCGGTCAATGCGGCGAGCGCCGCAGCCTGGCTGATCGAGCATGCGTTGCTCGTCGATTGCGACTGAAGCGTTTCGAGCGCGCCGATCAAGTCAGCGGGGCCCGCTACATAACCGATGCGCCAGCCGGTCATTGCGTAGGTCTTCGAAACGCCGTTGATGACGAGCGTGCGCGAACTCAGCTCAGGTTCGACAGCGAGCAGATGCTGCGGTGTATCGGCCTCGAAGCGGATGTGCTCGTAGATATCGTCCATCATCACGAGCACGTGCGGGTGACGCAGCAGCACATCCGCGAGCGCGCGCAATTCGGCCGTGGTATAGGTCGCGCCGCTCGGATTGGTCGGCGAGTTGACAATGAGCCAGCGTGTGCGGGGCGTGATCGCTCGTTCGAGAATGGTAGGCGTGAGCTTGAAGCCGTCGGCTTCCGTGCAGGGTACGACGACCGGCACGCCGTCGCAGGCGAGTGCCATGTCCGGATAGGACACCCAGTACGGAGCGGGAATCAGCACTTCGTCGCCCGCTTCGACCGTCACGGCCAGCGCGTTGAAAATCGCGTGCTTTGCGCCGCACGTCACGATAATCTGCTTCGGATCGTACGAAAGGCCGTTCTCGCGCTGCAGCTTCGCCGCAATAGCCGCGCGCAACGCCGGTGTGCCCGCCGTTTGCGTATAGCGTGTTTCGCCGCGGTTCATGGCCTCGATCGCGGCCTCGCGGATATGCGCGGGTGTATCGAAGTCAGGTTCGCCCACCACGAGATTGACGATGGATTTTCCCTGGCGCCGAAGTTCCGCGGCCCGGTCGGCGGCGGCGCTGCTCGGGGAAGGTTTGATTCTCTGAACGCGGGCGGCGATGCGCGATGCACTCACACTTGACTCCTCAGCGGCTTTTGACAGCGTTCACATTAAGCGCGAGAAAAAGTTCAAGCCAAGATGACTTTCCGCTGGCGCAATAACATCCGCTTATGACGCCGCATCGACCCACGAGGCGGGTTCCGAACAGCGCGGTCCATGCGGGAATACGCTGATACGTAGGGTTTTCAGCGCGGGGCGCGACGGCGTGCGGGATTTTTGCCGACTGTGCGCGAAGCGGCGCTTGGCCTATCATGATCAACATCCCTAACGTTGAGACGCGACCACCGTGAACCTGCGGCGTTTGAAGTATTTCGTGAAGATCGTCGATATCGGCAGCCTCACTCAGGCTGCTGAAGTACTTCACATTGCACAGCCGGCGCTGAGTCAGCAACTCATCACACTTGAAGACGAGTTCCAGCAGCAACTGCTCGTGCGCACGAAGCGCGGCGTCACGCCCACCGAGGCGGGCGCGACCCTGTATCGCCACGCGCAGTTGATCCTGCGTCAATACGAGCAGGCTCAGGCCGACGTAAAGAGCGCGGGCCAGACGCTGTCAGGTCAGGTTTCGGTCGGACTCGCGCCCGGCACGGGCGCGTCGGCGCTTTCGCTACCGCTGTTGCGCACCGTGCGGGCGCGGCATCCGGACATTCTTCTCTACATCAACGAAAACTTCGGCACGACGCTCAGCGAACTGATCATGAACGGGCGCATGGACATGGCCGTGCTGTACGGCGATAAACCCGTGCACGGCCTGTCGTTCCAGCTTTTGATGAATGAGGAGTTGTTCCTCGTCGCGCCGCGCAGCATGGGCATCGTGCAGGATCAGATCGGCGTGACCGAGTTGCGCGACGTGCCTTTGCTATTGCCGCGTCCGTACAACTATCTGCGCAAATACGTCGACGAAGGGTTTGCGCGCGTGCAGATGATCCCGAAGGTGGTGGCGGAAATCGAATCGGCGTCCACGCTCTCGGCGGCGGTGGGCGCGGGCATCGGCGCTACCATCCTGCCGGATTCCACTGCGCGGGTGGTCGCGGCCGCTGGGGATATCGTGCAATGCCGGATTGTGTCGCCCGTGATCAAGATTCCGCTCTCGGTGTGCCTGTCGGACCATTTGCCGCTCTCGGAGCCCGCGGCGGCGGTCAAGGACATTCTGCTGGAACTGGCGGGCGACCTCGCGCTCGACGTGCGATTCGAGCCCAGCGTCGATACATAAGCGTACCTTATCGCTACAAAGCCAAACGGTCTTGGCGCAATTTGTATGCGCCGGATACATTGAGTTCATTGTCGAGCGCGCCAGTAGGTTGAGGGCGCGCATGCAACCGGCCACGGACTCAAAGATGGATCTCCAGAAGATTAAGGCGCTGATCGACCTGTTGGCGGACTCTCCACTCGCGAGGCTCGAAGTGATCGAGGGCGATGAACGGGTCAAGCTCGTCAAGGCGAAACGACGCGGCAAAAGAGGCGCTGCGCACCCGAGCGCCGCTGACATTGCCGCGAACGGTGCAGCGGTGCCGGCTGTGGTGCACGCCGAAGAAGCCGCACATACGAGCGCTCAACCATCCCCCGCACCTTCAATCGCAAAAGAATTGCATTGCGCGCGCGCGCCCATGTTCGGCGTCGTTCACCTGACGCCCGCGCCCGGCGAGCCGCCGTTCGTGCAGCCTGGCGATACGGTCGAGCAGGGCCAGGTGCTCTGCACCATCGAGGCGATGAAGATGTTCAATGCAATCGAATCGGAAGTCAGCGGCACGGTCGTGGAGATCCTCGTCGCGGCGGGAAGCGAGGTCGAATCCGGCCAGCCGCTCTTCCGGATCGGCTAGACGACCATGTTCGACAAGGTACTGATTGCCAACCGCGGCGAGATCGCGCTGCGAATCCAGCGGGCCTGCCGCGAGCTCGGTCTCAAAACGGTCGCGGTTTACTCCGAGGCGGATGCCGATGCGCGCTACGTGCGGCTCGCCGACGAAGCGCTGTGCATCGGCCCCGCATCGCCGGCACAGAGCTATCTGAACCGCGCGGCGATCCTGTTCGCTGCGCACGTGAGCGGCGCGCAGGCGATTCATCCGGGCTATGGCTTTCTGTCGGAAAACGCGGACTTTGCCGCGGAGATCGAGGCGGCCCGTCTGGTTTTCATTGGACCCGACGCGCAAACCATTCGCACGATGGGCGACAAGGTCGCCGCAAAACGCGCGATGCGCGCGGCCCGCGTGCCCTGCGTGCCGGGCCCGGATGGCGGTCTCTCCGACGACCCCACCGAGATCCTGCGGGTAGCCGAAGAGATCGGCTATCCGGTCATCGTCAAGGCGGCGGGCGGTGGTGGCGGGCGTGGCATGCGCGTCGTGCTCGGCGCTGACCAGTTGCTCGATGCAGTCTCGGTGACGCGCGAGGAAGCGCGCCGCGCGTTCGGCAAGCCCGAGCTATATATGGAGAAGTTTCTCGAGCATCCGCGTCACGTCGAGATTCAGGTGCTGTGCGATACGCATGGCAACGCTCTGTGGCTCGGCTCGCGAGACTGTTCGCTGCAACGGCGTCATCAGAAGGTACTGGAGGAAGCGCCCGCGCCAGGCATCGATGCTGGACTGATTCGGCAAGTCGGCGAGCGCTGCGTTCAGGCGTGCAGGCAGACGCGTTATCGCGGCGTGGGTACGTTCGAGTTTCTGTACGAGAACGGCCAGTTCTATTTCATTGAAATGAACACGCGCTTGCAGGTCGAGCATCCCGTGACGGAGATGACGTCGGGCATCGACATCGTGCGCGAACAGATTCGCGTCGCGCAGGGGCATGCACTCAGTATTCGTCAGTCCGACATTCGCACGCTTGGCCATTCGCTCGAATGTCGCATCAACGCGGAAGATCCGTTCACCTTCATGCCTTGTCCCGGCCGCGTGGCCGTGTGGGAACTGCCGGGCGGCAACGGCGTGCGGATCGACTCGCACATGACCGGCAGTGCGCTCGTGCCGCCGTATTACGACTCGCTCATTGCCAAGATCATCACGCACGGTGCCACGCGTGACGAAGCGCTCGCGCGTATGCGGGTCGCGCTGTCGGAAGTGCGCGTCGAAGGCATTCGCACGAACGTGCCCTTGCATCAGGCCGTGCTCGATGACGACGCGTTTCGCGCGGGCGAAGTCGATATACATCATCTCGAACGCTGGCTTGCAAACAGGAAAGAGACATGACGCTGACCGTCGAGCAGGCGTCGATCGCGCACGCGGATGCAGTCAGGCCGCTGCGTCAGGATTCACAAAGGACCGCCGTTGCAATGAAACACGACGAATCGGAGCAGACGCTTCGCGTCAGCATGCTGGGTACGACGGCTATGCTGTTTGAAGCGCCGGGCGCGCTGGATCTGCATGTGCAGCGCCGCATCTGGACGCTCGCGCGCGAGGTTCAGGCGTGGCCAGGCGTGCGCGAAGCCGTGCCTGGTGTGACCAATCTGATGCTGACATTCGCCATACCGCCGGCCGACCCGGCGTCGCTTGGCGACGCCTTGCGCGATGCATGGGCTGCGGCCAGCGAGTTGCAGATCGAAGGAAAGGTGGTGGAGTTGCCGGTGCAATACGGCGGCGAGTTCGGGCCGCATCTGCAAGATGTGGTGAGCCACACCGGGCTTTCCGTCGATGAAGTCGTGCAGTTGCACTGCGCGCCGCTCTATACCGTCTATGCGCTTGGCAGTCACCCGGGCTATTGCTATCTGGGCGGCATGGACCCGCGCATCGCGACGCCGCGGCGCAAGGTGCCGGTGCTCGGATTGCCCGGCGGCGCGGTGTCGATTGGCGGCGTGCAGACGGGCGTGTCCGCATCGACGGGACCTAGCGGCTGGAACACGATTGGCCACACGTCCATGTCGTTTTTTGATCCGGCGCGCGAGAACCCGGCCACGCTTGCGCCGGGCGACATGATCCGCTTTCGTGTCGAGAGGATTGCTTCATGATCGAGATTCTGTCTTCTTCGGCGCTTGCCACTGTGCAGGATCATGGGCGCGAAGGCTATCTGCGTTACGGCGTCGGCACGGCCGGCGCAATGGACCGGCTCGCGCTCGCTGTCGGCAATCTGCTTCTCGGCAATCCCGACGACGCAGCCGGCATCGAAATTCCGATGTTCCCCTTCCGCATCCGCTTTCTCGCCGATATGGCCTTCGCGATCACGGGCGCGGACTGCGCGGCGCGCCTCGGCGAGCGACAGGTGTTGCCGTGGTGGACGATACAGGCGAAACAGGGCGATGTGCTGACGATCGGCGTGCCGACGAGCGGCACGCGCTGCTACCTGACGCTTGCGGGCGGCGTGGAAGTGCCCTTGGTGCTCGGCTCGCGCAGCACCCAGTTGCGTGGCCAGTTCGGCGGCTACAACGGCCGTCAACTGCAAAAGGGCGATGTACTCCAGGCCATTGGTGCAAGCGGACGCGCTGCGTCGTACGGCGCGCCGTATGCAGCCGGTTTCGGCACCGTGCCGCCGGAGCACTCGTTGCCCGCGCCGCAGGCGCTGCCCTCGGCCGATGCGGACCAAACCACGGTGCGCGTGCTGCCCGCAGCGGAATACGAGTACTACCGGCCGGAGTCGCTCGAAGCGTTCTGGAGCGAAGGATGGAAAGTGACGCCGCAAAGCGATCGTTACGGATATCGCCTCGCCGGTCCGACGCTCAACGCGACGCACGCCGTCGAGAAGCGTTCCCATGGCATCGTGCCTGGCGTGATCCAGGTGCCGCACAACGGGCAGCCGATCATCCAGCTACGCGATGCACAGCCGTCGGGCGGCTATCCGAAGATCGGCACCGTCATCGAAGCGGATTTGTGGCGGCTCGCGCAGGCGCGTATCGGGACGAAGATCCGCTTTGTTCAGACGACCTATCCGGAAGCCGTCGCGGCGCTGGAAGAACTGGCTGGCTATCTCACCAGGGTACGCAACCTCGTGGAACTGTTCCGCTCTTCCAGACACTGAGCCATGACAGAAAAAGACGAAGTGAATATCGGCGAGCTTCGACAGATCATGTCGTGGCTGGCGACAGCCGGCATCGAGTTCATCGAAATATGCAGACCTGCCGCGACGGTTCGCTTGACGATGGAGCGGGAGCCGCGCATGAAGGGAAGGGCGCGGACGGTTCACGCACTGGACGATGCTGAAGGTACGCGCGAGCGGTCGGCTGCTGTAAGCGAGCAGAGCGTCGGCGTTGCGGCGCACTGCGCCGGCATTTTTCTCACCACGCATCCGGCGCGCTCCACGCCGCTCGTGAGTGCCGGCGCTCACGTCAATGCCGGCGACATTGTCGGCTTGCTGCGGATCGCGCAGTTGTGCGTGCCGGTCCTGGCGCCCGTAGAGGGCGTCGTGATCGACGTGCTTGTCGCGCCTGGCGCAACGGTCGGCTATGGAACGCGCGTGATCGAACTTGCGCCGTCCGCGTGAGCGATTCGTCCGTGCACGTCAGCGCTTGAGAAGGGGGAGTGGAGAGTGGAAATCGATCTGAACGCGGATCTTGGCGAAGGCTTCGGCCCATACCGCATGGGCGAGGACGAGGCGATGCTCGACATCGTATCGTCCGCGAATGTGGCCTGCGGCTATCATGCGGGCGACCCCGTCATCATGGATAAAACGGTGCGCATGGCGCTCGCGCGCGGTATTGAAGTCGGCGCGCACGTTGGCTTTCCGGACCTCCTGGGCTTTGGCCGCAGGCCGATCCAGGCCGATCCCTTGGAACTCGCCAGTTACGTGCTGTATCAGATGGGCGCGCTTGCGGGCATCGCCAAGGCCGCCGGGCATCGGGTCACGCATATGAGCTTTCACGGCGCGCTCGGCAACATGGCTGCAGCTTCGTATGAACTGGCCGAGCCGCTGGTGCGAGCCGTCGCCGAGTTCGACCGTGATCTCATCATCAGCGTGTCGACGAACACGGAGATAGAGCGCGCCGCCGATCGTCTCGGCCTACGCACGGCGAGGGCATTTCTCGCCGACCGCGCCTACGACGATCATGGCGCACTCGTCTCACGCAAGCTCGCCGGCGCGGTGATCAAGGAGCGCGCGGCGGTTCTTGCGCGCGTCAAGGAACTGCTCGAGGAAGGCACCGTGACGACGGTCACCGGCAACAAGCTGAAGATTGCAGTTCAGTCGATTCTGCTGCACGGCGACACGCCGGGCGCGGTCGAGCTGGCGCGCACGGTGCGCGGCGTGATCGAATCGGCGGGCGGACGGGTGGTGCCCGTATCGCGACTGGTCCGCTAGCACCGACATCAACGGGTCATATCAACCATAAGGGTTGCTTATCACTTCAAAGCCAATCCGTCTTTGTTGCTCGCTTTGACGCGGTATAGATTGATGAAAATCGCATTGGCGACGGGCTTATCGCACGCTTCTTCGAGAGGCGACATTCGAAAACTACAGAAGAGGTGATTCATGCCGTTTTCAGACTACAAGACTGCGCTCGTCACGGGCGCTTCCACAGGAATGGGCGCGGCCATTGTCGAGCGCTTTTGTCGTGAAGGACTCGAAGTGCATGCGCTTGCACGCAACGCCGATCGTCTGAATGAACTTGCCGAGCGCACCGGCTGTATTGCGCATGCGGTCGACGTGTGCGATCTGGAGGCCGTGACCAGGCTCACGCAGCAGGTGCCGTTCGATATCGTCGTGAACAATGCGGGCGTCTCGCGCAAGGGTTCGATTCTCGATGCAGGCGTGGAAGACATCGACGTGCAGGTGGAAGTGAATCTGCAAGCCGTGCTGCACCTCGTGCGCCTCACCATGCCCGGAATGGTGGCACGCGACCGCGGCCATATCGTCAATATCAGCTCGATCGCGGCGATCTACAACTTCAACGGCAACTCCATCTATCACGCGACGAAAGCCGGCATACACGCGCTGTCGCGCCAGTTGCGCGTGGACGCGACGGGCAGGCGCGTACGTGTGACGGAGATTTGTCCTGGCCGCGTGGCGACCGATATTTTCGGTCACGTGCATGGCGATATCGAAGAAGCGCGTAAGAAGTTCATTGACGGCTTCGAGTTGCCGCAGCCGTCCGACATTGCGGATGCGATTGCCTTTGCGATCTCAGCGCCGCTCGCCGTCAACATCAGCAATATGGAAATTCTGCCTACGCTGCAGGTGCCGGGCGGGCTTACCACGATCAAGCGCGAGCCGTCCGGTCACGAAGAATAACCGCGCCGTTCGCAAGAACGTTACCTGAGTCCATTAAGGAGGTCTTTCATGCGAGCATCGGTACTCGTTACCCGTGCATCATTTCCGGACATCATCGAGCGCCTGGCTGCGGACTTCGACGTGACCGACAATCCGGACGATGCCATCTGGACGCAAGCGGAGTTGATCGAGCGGTTGCAAGGCAAGGTCGGCGCGATGACGGCCGGCAGCGACCGGATCGATGCGACCTTGCTCGACGCGTGTCCGCAACTGAAGGCGGTGTGCAACATCGGCGTGGGCTACAACAACGTCGACGTGGACGCGTGTACAGCGCGCGGCGTGCTGGTCACGAATACGCCGGACGTGCTAACCCATACCACCGCCGACTTCGGCTTCGCGCTGATGATGGCCGCCGCGCGACGCATCGCGGAGTCGGAACACTTTCTGCGCGCGGGCGAATGGAGGGTGACGGGCCGCTATGACATGTTTGTCGGCGGCGACGTGCATGGCTCGACGCTCGGCATTCTCGGCATGGGGCGCATCGGCCAGGCGATTGCGCGGCGCGGTGCATTCGGCTTCGGCATGCGCGTCATTTATCACAACCGTTCTCAACTGGCACCGGATGTGGAAGAAGGTTGTCGTGCACGTTATGTCGACAAGGAGACGCTGCTGCGCGAGGCCGATCATCTGATCGTGGTGGTGCCGTATTCGGCCAGTTCGCATCACGCAATCGGCGCGGCGGAACTCAAGCAGATGAAGTCGTCAGCCACGCTCACGAATATCGCGCGGGGCGGCGCGGTGGACGATGCGGCGCTCGCGGTCGCGCTTGGGGAGGGCGGCATCGCGGCTGCGGGTCTGGACGTATTCGAAGGCGAGCCGCTCGTGTGTCCCGCGTTGCTCGCGCAAAAGAACGTGGTACTGACGCCGCATATCGGCAGTGCGTCGGTCAATACGCGACGCGCCATGGCTTCACTCTGCGCGGACAACCTGATTGCCGCGCTTGGCCGGGGCGCCTTGGCCGGCAAGCCGCCCACGCCAGTCAATCCGCAAGTGCTCACGCGTTCGGCGGTCATTGTTTGATCTGGACCGGCGCAGCGCATTGCGCCGGATCTACTGGTGGACAGCGCGCCCGTTCTGACGGGCGCGGCAACCGACGAGGCGCCCGCAGAGGCCCCACGTACTGGAGACATACATCATGCAGCACGGTGCCTCGCGCGCTGTCGAAAGCGCTTCGCCACGTCCTCGCGATTCGTCATTCCCGAAACTTATTGCACCAGAAGAAAGGCCTCTGCCAGGGCTTTTTTTTGCGGGCTAGTATGGATTCAACAAGGAAGTCATGACGGCTTCCGGGTAGAAACGATACAACGGTGCGGTGTTCATATCGGGGATCATCGCCCGATCCGAATCAATGGGACATGCAACATGAAAGTTCATTTTGACATCGCGACGGTGCTGCGAGGCGACTATGGCGCGCTGTTCCTTCATGGCATCGAACTGACGCTCGCCATGGCCGCGTTGGCATGGATGCTCTCGTTGATCGTGGGCGTGCTGCTCTCGGTGATCCGCCTCACCAACAACCGCTTCGCAACCTCGTTCGTCGCGTCATTCGTTGCCTACCATCGCAATGTGCCGATGCTGGTGCAGATCCTGTTCTGGTACTTCGGCATCTCGAACATCTTGCCGGCTTCATTGCAAGCGCTGCTGAACCACTACAACGGCCAGTTCATTTTCGCAGTGATTGCAATTGGCCTGTGCAGCGGAGCGTATCTCTCCGAAGACATTCGCAGCGGGCTGCGCGCAATTCCGTATGGCCAATATGAAGCGTCGCGTGCGCTCGGCCTGAACTTTCTGACCGGCATGCGCCACGTCGTGCTGCCGCAGGCGCTGCGCAATGCGATTCCGCCGATGGTCAATCACGCGGTGCTGCTCTTCAAGAACACGAGTCTTGCAATGGCTATCGGCGCGGCGGAGCTGACGTACGTGACCCGGCAAATCGAGAACGAAACGTTCCTGTCATTCGAGTCGTATTTTGTCGCCACGGCGGTGTATCTCGGTCTCTCGCTTGTCATCATGCTGTGCGGCGCCAAGGTCGCCATGCATTACCGCATTCCCGGAGCGAAGTGACATGTTCGACATTCTGCACGATAACTGGACACTGCTGCTCATCGGGCAATATCCGCATGGGCCGCTCGGCGGCATCGTGCTCACGATATTGCTGTCGCTGTCGGCACTCGTCATTGCATTTCCGCTGGGCATACTGGTTGCGCTCGCACGCATCAGTCCCTTGCGGCTTCTCAACGCACCCGCAACGGCGCTGGTCTACATGGTGCGCGGCATTCCGCTGCTGATGGTGATCTTCTGGGTGTACTTCCTCGTGCCTGCGCTGACTGGCTATCCGGTGACGGGATTCGTCACGATGCTGTGCGCACTCGTTATTTACGATTCGGCTTATCTTGGCGAGATCATTCGCGCGGGCATAGAGGGACTGCCGAGAGGACAAACCGAGGCGTCGCGTGCGCTCGGCATGAGTTATATGAAAACGATGCGCGCGGTCGTGCTGCCGCAGGCACTTTACAACGTGGTGCCGAGCATGGTCACGCAGTTCGTGTCGACGATCAAGGAAACATCGCTCGGCTACATCATCAACGTTCAGGAAATCTCTTTCGCAGCCGACCAGATCAACAACCGGCTTTTGACGAAGCCGTTCCCCGTCTATCTGATTCTCGCGCTCAGCTATTTCGTACTGTGTTACGCACTCACCCAGCTCGCGCAGTATCTGGAACGGCGCGTCACGCGCAAGCGGGCAGGGGTCGTCGCGAAGGCCCAGCAAGGCGGCGAGCTGGCACTGGCCGAGCCGCTGGCCACCGAGAACTAGGCGTTCATTTATTTCGAGGTATTGCGCATGATCAGGTTTTCCAGCGTTAACAAATGGTATGGCGAATACCAGGCACTCGTGGACGTGAACGCCGAAGTTCGCAAGGGCGAGGTCGTGGTGGTCTGCGGTCCTTCCGGCTCGGGCAAGTCGACGTTGATCCGCACGGTCAATCGTCTTGAAGAGATCAACCGAGGACAGATCTTTTTCGACGGCCAGGATATACACGACAAAAAGCTCGGGCTGAATGCTTACCGTAGCCGTGTCGGCTTCGTGTTCCAGCAATTCAACCTGTTTCCGCACTTATCGGTGCTCGATAACATCACGCTTTCGCCGATGCGCGTGCATGGACTGAAGCGTGCCGAGGCCGAACGCAGGGCTCAGGATCTGCTGTCGCGCGTCGGTCTCTCGAACAAGGCGCGTTCCTATCCGGCGCAGTTATCGGGCGGACAGCAACAACGCGTCGCGATTGCACGCGCGCTCGCCATGGACCCGCCCGCGATGCTGTTCGATGAACCTACGAGCGCGCTCGATCCGGAGATGGTCGGAGAAGTGTTGAACGTGATGAAGAGCCTCGCGCAGGAGGGCATGACGATGATGTGCGTCACGCACGAAATGGGCTTTGCACGAGAGGTGGCGGACCGCGTCTGGTTCATGGACGCAGGGAAGATCCTGGAAATCGCCGAGCCGGAAGAATTTTTCCAGCGGCCGAGGCATGCGCGCGCGCAGCGCTTCCTTTCCGATCTGCATACGCACTGATTCGATTCAGCAGCGGCTTTCAACAGCGTCAATTGCTTTAAACATAACCCTTAGAGGAGCACCACCATGCAGGTAAGAAAATTTTGTGCGGGGATCCTGGCCGCTGTCGCCGCTCTTCAGTTCATGAGCCCGGCTTTCGCGGATCAGCTTGCGGATATCAAGAGCCGCGACGAAGTCACGTGCGGCGTCTATTCGAACGTTGAACCGTTTTCCTATCCGAATGCGCAGACCCGCCAACTCGAAGGTATGGACGTGGACCTGTGCAACGCCGTGGCGAAACAGTTGGGCGTGAAGGCAAAGCTTGAACCGCTGGCAGTGGAAGCACGCATTCCACAACTGAAGCTCGGACGTGTCGATCTGGTCGTCGCCAATCTCGCGTACACGAAAACACGCGCCACGCAGATCGCATTCAGCGACTCGTATTACTCGACCAAGGAAGTGCTGGTCGTCAAGAAAGCCGATGCCAGCAAGAAGCTCACGGACTTCGCCGGCCAGAAGATCAGCGCCGCCGACGGCTCGACGTCCGCGCAGTCGATTCCTCTTTCCATCAAGGACGGTCAGGCGGTTACGTTCCATGACACCAGCTCGGCGTTTCTCGCGCTGGAGCAGGACAAGGTAAAGGGCTTTGTCACCAACCAGATGACCGCCACAAAAATCGCAAAGCAGGTTCAAGGAACGGGCGGCGCGGTGGCCATTGCCGCGGAGCCCATGCTGATCGAACCGATTGCAGTCGGCTTGCGTCAGAATGAACCGGCTATGCTGGCGGCGGTCAATAAGGCATTGGCGTCCATGGAGCAGAGCGGCGAAATGAGCGCCATCTTCAACAAGTGGCTTGGACCGAAGACGCCGTATGGGCTGACGCGTACCGACAAGGTCACGCCGATCAACCAGCTGAAGTTCACGCCGGTGTCCTGAAGCGTTGCATTCAGTGGATCAGAAAGGGGATGAAGTTGAACAATAGCCTGAAGCTGTTCGATCTGACGGGGCGCCGCGCGCTCATCACCGGATCGAGCACCGGTATCGGTTTTGCGCTCGCGAAGGGCCTTGCGGGCGCCGGTGCGGAAGTCGTGCTGAATGGCCGTAGCGAGGCGCGCCTCGCCGAAGCGGTGAATCGTCTGCGCGAAGAGGGCGCGAGCGCGCATGCCGCGAGTTTCGACGTGACTTCGCCAGAAGCGGTGCACACGGCCATTGCTCAAATCGAGCGCGACATCGGCCCGATCGACATCCTTGTGAATAACGCCGGCATGCAGCGCCGCGCGCCACTCGACCAGTTTTCGCATGCCGAGTGGGAAGAACTCATGAAGACCAATGTGGACAGTGTGTTCCTGGTTGGTCAGGCCGTGGCGCGGCATATGCTCGCTCGCAAGCGCGGCAAGATCGTCAACATCTGCTCGGTGCAAAGCGAACTGGGCCGACCGAACATTGCCGCCTATACGGCGAGCAAAGGCGCGGTGAAGATGCTGACAAAGGGTATGGCGATCGACTGGGGGCAATACGGCATTCAGGTGAATGGTCTTGGCCCGGGGTACTTCAAGACCGAACTGACAGAGGCGCTCGTCAAGGACGAAACTTTTAGTGCATGGCTCACCGGACGGACGCCATCGCGACGCTGGGGCGACGTCGAGGATCTCGTCGGCGCGGCGGTCTTTCTGTCGAGCGATGCGTCAAACTTCGTGAACGGCCACATTCTTTATGTGGACGGCGGTGTGACTGCCACGCTGTAATCGCTCAAGGGACCGAACACCGCGGGCTGATTCGAACTTGGAGAGGAGCGACATACGGCGCCTTTGCCCTTTTGCAGCTCGGCCAAGTCGGGCGTTGCAACTTCATAAATTGGCAACATTCTGCCTGCAATCGTTGAGGCCACGTGACCGGGCGGAGAGCGCATCTACACAAAGTTTCCGGTCACCGATTGACAATCGAGTGGGTATGCCGCTCAGGTCCGCTTGCTCGATTCTGCTTCTGTCGTTGGCATGCTTACGCGATCAATATAATCGGCCCACTCCTGCATGACCCGGCGACGATCATCGTCAAACGTAGTTCTATCGTAGGCCTTTTGTACATCGCCACGTTTGGCGTGTGCCAGTTGCGCTTCCAGTACATCAATATCCATACCGAGTCGTTCTCGCCCGACTGTGCGAAGCATGCCCCGGAAACCGTGCGTCGCGTGCTTTCCTTGAAAGCCCATCTCTCGCAGTGCTTTGCTCAATGCATCACGATGTAAATGAGGGGTCTTTTGGCGGGCAGGGGACGGAAAGACGTAGTGCCCCTTGCCGGTAAGCAACTGCAACTCGTTCAGGACGGCGATGGCCTGCTTCGGCAGTGGCACGATGTGATCGTGCCGCATTTTCATCCGCTCGGCTGCAACATGCCATTCGGCTGTCTCGAGGTTAACCTCATCCCATGGCACCGCGGCAACCACACCTGGGCGAAGGCCGGTCAGCATGGTGAGCTTCAGGGCGGCGCGTGTAATAGGCGACTTGTAGGCATCGATAGCAACAACGAGCGGAGCGATGTCCGCAGGCCTCGTGATCGCTGGTATGTGGCCTTTCCTGTGGCGAGGCACAACGCCGCGCAGTGTCAAGGCGGCGCCATCTTCGCGCAACCCGTTCTGCACGGCGTACGTCACGATGCCCCCGACATACTGCCGTGCTTTGGTCGCGAGGTTAGGCGCATGAGCTGCGATCGCTTCAAGTACGGGCTTCACCTCTGGCGTGGCAAGCGTCGAAATGGGCTTGTTGCGGAGCGCGGGAGTCAGGTATTCGCGCACGACAAACTCTGCCTTCCGGTAGGTTTCGTCCGCCCATTCCTTGCGTTTGAAGTCGAGCCAGCGCTGCGCCACGAGATGGAATGCGCCTTCGGCGACGCGTTTGCGGGCGATGGACTCAGCCTGGCGGTACGCAACCGGATCGATGCCTTCGCGTACGAGATTGCGCGCGGTAGTGGCCGAGCGTCGCGCATCAGTGAGCGTTATATCGGGGTAGGGGCCCAGGCTGTGGAAGTTCTCCTTGCCCGTGCTTGGTCGTCGATAGCGGAACAGCCAGGTTTTGGTGCCGTTCGGCTGAACCCTCAGGGCGAGTCCGTTCCCATCCGCGAGAAGGTAGGAACGGGCGCGCGGTTTGGCGGCACGGAACACTAACTCGGACTTCGGTTCGACGCGTCTGGGCATGGGTTTGCCCCCGAATCTGGTATACGCAAGAGTATACGCAAAAATCGTCGATGTCAGTGGAACGCAAGGGATCTGTAGAGAACAAAAAACCCCGTAAGACGTTGAGCTTACGGGGTTTCTCGGACTTCTTGGGCTTGCGCCGGAACAACTGTTGGTGCCCAGGAGAGGACTCGAACCTCCACGGTGTTGCCACCGCTAGGACCTGAACCTAGTGCGTCTACCAATTCCGCCACCTGGGCACGTCTTGAAGCTAGACCGCTATTTTAGCGGGATGATGCAGCGTGTCAATCCCCGCCGCCAACCCACGCCTTGAACCGAAACAAACAACATTACCGCTCTACATAAAAACTGAAGCCGCCCGATGAACCGAGGCGGCTTCAATTTTGAATCCTGGTGCCCAAGAGAGGACTCGAACCTCCACAGTGTTGCCACCGCTAGGACCTGAACCTAGTGCGTCTACCAATTTCGCCACCTGGGCAGGTGATGAACAGCAAAGACCGACATTATAGCGACAGCATCGAGGCTGTCAAGCGTTTCTCAAAAGCTGCTTAAACACGCCGCAAACGAGCCCGCGCGGGCTTGCCGGCGACGCTTCCTGGCGACTATTGACGGCCCGCGTGGCGTGCGAGACGGGTGTTAGAATGCCTCGCAGTAGTTCGTTGGCACGGTACACAAGCCCGTCGGACTCAGCCTTGAACAAGCCGGACCCGAGAGAGTCTTTTAGTGCAGCAGCAAGTGCCATTCAGGCGCCACGCAAACGCTTCTTAAGCCGAGCCAGATCGCCGACCGACGTCCATGCAACGAGAAAAAATCATCGACAAGCCCTTGAGCAAATTTCCGTATCCGATTCCGAGCCGCGAGGAAATCCTCGGCGTCCTGCGTACGAGCGAAACGCCGCTCGCCGCCAACGAGATCGCCGAAGCCCTGTCCATCAAGCGCCAGGAGCGCGAAGGATTTTTCAAGCGCCTCGGCGCCATGGAGCGCGACGGCCAGATCCGGCTCGATCAGCGCAATCTCTATCAGCTGACTCATCCGTCGAACTTCGTCGCAGGCCGCGTTCAGGGTCATCGCGACGGTTACGGCTTCCTGATTCGCGACGACGGCCAGGACGATCTGTTCCTGCCCACCGCCGAAATGCAGAAGGTCATGCACAACGACCGCGTGCTTGCACGCATCGTCGGCTATGACCGGCGCGGCCGGCCGGAAGGGCACATCGTCGAGGTCACGGACCGCGCGAACAAGCGCGTGATCGGGCGTCTGCTGAACGAGAACGGCGCGCTGATCGTCGCGCCCGAAGACAAGCGCATCGGCCACGACATCCTCATCACGCAGAACACCAAGAAGGCCAAGGTCGGCCAGGTGGTGGTGGTCGAGCTGACCGATTTTCCGAGCCGTCATTCGCAGCCGCTGGGCCGCGTCGCGGAAGTGCTGGGCGATATCGACGACCCCGGCATGGAAATCGAAATCGCGGTGCGCAAATACGGCGTGCCGCATGAGTTCAGCCCCGACGCGCTTGCCGAAGCCGCGAAGCTTCCCGACGAGGTTCGTCCCACGGACGTGCGTCATCGCATCGATCTGCGCGACGTGCCGCTCGTCACGATCGACGGCGAAGACGCGCGCGATTTCGACGACGCCGTGTATTGCGAGCCGATCAAGGTCGGCCGCGGCGACGGCTTCCGTTTGATCGTCGCGATTGCCGACGTGTCGCATTACGTGCATCCGAAGAGCGCGATCGACGCCGACGCGATCGAGCGCAGCACATCGGTCTATTTTCCGCGCCGCGTGATTCCGATGCTGCCGGAGAAACTGTCGAACGGTTTGTGCTCGCTCAATCCGAACGTCGACCGTTGCGTGCTCGTGTGCGACATGATCGTCACGGCGCGCGGCGAAGTGAAGGCGTATCAGTTCTATCCTGGTGTGATGCATTCGGCTGCGCGTCTGACGTACACGGAAGTCGCGGCGGTGCTGAAAAACACCAAGGGTCCGGAAGCCGCGCGCCGCGCCGCGCTGCTGCCGCAATTGCAGAACCTCTACGGCGTGTACAAGGCGCTGTTCGCCGCGCGGCAGAAGCGCGGCGCGATCGACTTCGATACGACCGAGACGTACATCGTCTGCAACGCGCAGGGCAAGATTGAGCAGATCGTGCCGCGCACCCGCAACGAGGCGCACAAGCTGATCGAGGAATGCATGCTGGCCGCGAACGTGTGCGCTGCCGACCTGCTGAAGCGCAACAAGCATCCGGGCCTGTTCCGCGTGCATGCCGGCCCGACCGCGGAGAAGCTCGAGAATCTGCGCACCTTCCTGCGCGGCATGGGTCTCACGCTCGGCGGCAACGACAAGCCGCACGCCAGCGACTACGCCGCGCTGATGGCGCAAATCCGCGACCGGCCCGACGCGCAGATGCTGCAAACCATGCTGCTGCGCTCGATGCAGCAGGCGGTTTATAGCCCGGACAACATCGGCCACTTCGGTCTCGCGTATGAGGCGTATGCGCACTTCACGAGTCCGATCCGCCGTTATCCCGACCTGCTCACGCACCGCGCCATCTACGCGATTCTGCAAGGCCGCAAGTATCAGCCGGAGCCGCCGGCAGGCGTCGTGTTGAACACGGCGCTGTCGCCGCGCGCTCGCGCCATGCAGCAGGCCGACGACGAAAAAACCGGCCGCACGCGCGGCACCAACGTCGCGATCTGGGAAGAGCTCGGCCTGCATTGCTCGGCTAACGAGCGCCGCGCCGACGAAGCATCGCGCGACGTCGAAGCCTGGCTCAAGTGCTACTTCATGCGCGACAAGCTCGGCGAAGAGTACGGCGGCATGGTCAACGGCGTCACGTCGTTCGGCATCTTCGTGCAGCTCGATTCGCTCTTTATCGAAGGCCTCGTGCACGTCACCGAACTCGGCTCGGACTACTTCCAGTACGACGAAATCAAGAACGAACTGCGCGGCGAACGCACGGGCATTCGCTACCGGCTCTCGGATCGCGTGCGCGTGCAGGTGAGCCGCGTGGATCTGGACGCGCGCAAGATCGACTTCCGCCTCGTGCGCGATACGCCGATCAAGCCGCATCCGGCTCGCAGCGTGTCGGCAGACAAATCGTCCGCGGACAACGGCGGCCCGCGCGTGCGCGAGTTGTCGTCGCCCGAAGGCGGCGCGGCAGCGCCGGGTGCGCGCCGCAAGCGGGCCGCGCCGGTGCAAAGCGCGGCCGTCAAGGAAGCGCGCGGCGCCGCGAAGAAGCAGGGCGGCGCGTCGGCCAAGGCGGCGTCCAGGCAGACCGCGCGCAAGAAGCGCTAACGCCGCGCGTCGGCGCTCGAACCGCGCGCAGCGGGTACGTGAAGACGTGCCGGTTGCGCGCGGTGTTCGTTTGGTCCGCGCTTGGTTCGAGTTTGATCGGCACTCGATCGGCGCTTCATACTGCCTCGGCACGCTTCATCAGGCAGTCATTGAGTAACGCGCCGGCCCGATCGCGGACAGGCACACGTATTCATCACAGCAGCGCGGCTTCTCCGCTGCGCTCAATCAAAGGTTGTATCAGTCATGGCACGTCACAAGGTTCTATACGGTTTTCATGCAGTCACCGCGCGCATCCGGCACGACGCGTCGACCGTCGAAGATGTTTATTACGACGCCACGCGCAAGGACCGCCGCATGACGGAGTTTCTGCACACGGCGAAGGAAGCGGGTGTGCGCCTGATCGCCGCCGACGAAACGCGTCTGTGGGGGCTCGCGCACACCGAGCGTCACCAGGGCGTGGTGGCGCGCGCAGGCGACATGCCGCTCGCGCAGAATCTCGCGGAACTGCTCGACGGCATCAACGGCTCGCCGCTGCTTCTGGTGCTCGACGGCGTGACCGATCCGCACAATCTCGGCGCCTGCCTGCGCGTCGCCGATGCCGCCGGCGCCCACGCGGTGATCGCGCCGCGCGACCGCGCGGTCGGCCTGAACGCGACCGCCGCGAAAGTCGCGAGCGGCGCGGCCGACACCGTGCCGTACATCACCGTGACGAACCTCGCGCGCGCGCTGCGTGAACTGAAGGAGGCCGGCGTGTGGATCGTCGGCACGGCGGGCGAGGCCAAGAAGAGCCTCTACGAGACGGAGCTAGACGGCCCCGTTGCGATCGTGATGGGCGCCGAAGGTGAGGGCATGCGCCGCCTGACGCACGACACCTGCGACATCGTCATGCAGATTCCGATGGCGGGCACGGTCGAGAGCCTGAACGTCTCCGTAGCTTCCGGCGTGTGCCTGTTCGAGGCCGTCAGGCAGCGGGCGGTGAAGAAGTAATTTCGCCCGGTTTCCAGTGCTTACTCCGGTAAACTAGCGTCTTTTACAGCTCGCCCGCATTCTCATGACTCAAGACGAACTCAAGCAACTGGTCGGTCAGGCCGCCGCCGATTATGTCCACGCGAACGTGCCGGAAGGCTCGGTGATCGGCGTCGGCACCGGCTCCACCGCGAACTGTTTCATCGACGCGCTGGCCGCCAACAAGGCGCGCTATCGCGGCGCGGTGTCGAGTTCGCTCGCCACCACCGCGCGCCTGCAATCGCACGGCTTCAAGGTGCTCGATCTGAACGAGATCGACTCGCTGCCGGTTTATGTCGATGGCGCCGACGAGATCGATCACAGCGGCGCGATGATCAAGGGCGGCGGCGGTGCGCTCACGCGCGAGAAAATCGTCGCGTCGGTGTCGGACGTATTCGTCTGTATCGCGGACGCCAGCAAGCTCGTCGACACGCTCGGCAACTTCCCGCTGCCGATCGAAGTCGTGCCGATGGCGCGCACCGCGATCGGCCGCCGCGTGACCGCGCTCGGCGGTGTGCCGGTCGTGCGTGTGACGAAAGAGGGCACGCCGTTCATCACCGATAACGGCAACGAGATCATCGACGTCAAAGGTCTGCGCATTAGCGATCCGCGCACGCTCGAGACGCATATCAATGCGTGGCCGGGCGTCGTGACAGTGGGACTTTTCGCGGGCCGTGGCGCGAATCTGTGCCTGCTCGGCACGGACACCGGCGTACAGACCATCGAGTACCGCAAGGTCTGAGCAATAACCCAGGCGCCCGCATCGTGCGGGCACCTGCGGCCCTTCCTTTTCCGCTCACTCAAATCACGCTTCAGCGGCCCGTCCGGGCATTAGCTCGCCGGCGGGCCGCTGCATTGCCGTGTCGAGCGAAACATCGAACGCGTGGCGCATAGGAAAGCGAATTAATTTGTTCCGTGCATTCGCAAGAAGCGAATGGCGGCGAATGAATTATTCCCGTGCTGTCGTGCGTCGAATGTGGTCACGCGCACGCACAGTAAAGCACGCGCCACCTACACTCGTCGCTATGCCCAGGAGGCGTTAACGAGGATAGGGAGATCATGAGAGTTGCGATCGTGCACGACTGGCTGGTCGCACCGGGCGGCGCCGAGAAGGTACTCGAGCAGATTATCGAATGCTTTCCCGACGCGGATCTTTTCAGCCTCGTGGATTTTCTCGAAGACCGTCGACCGTTGCACGGCAAACCCGTCACCACTTCCTTCATTCAACGCCTGCCGTTCGCGTGCCGTCGCTATGACAGCTATCTGCCGTTGATGCCGCTCGCGGTGCAGCAGTTCGATCTCGCGGACTACGATCTGATCATCACGAGTTCGCATACGGTCGCAAAAGGCGTGCTCGTCGGCCCCGATCAAACGCACATAAGTTATGTGCATTCGCCGATGCGCCAGGCGTGGGACCAACAGCATGAGTATCTGCGCGAAGCCCGTCTGACGCGCGGGCCGAAGTCCTGGCTCATGCGTGCGCTGCTGCATTATCTGCGCGGCTGGGATTCGCATTCGGCGAATGGCGTCGACCGCCTGATCGCGAATTCGCAATTCGTCGCGCGGCGCATGATGAAAACCTATCGGCGCGACGCCGCGGTGATTCCGCCTCCGGTCAATGTCGACGAATTCGAACTGTGCACGCATAAAGAAGAGTTCTATCTGACAGCCTCGCGAATGGTGCCGTACAAGCGCATCGATCTGATTGTCGAGGCGTTCAGCGCGACGCCGCACCGCAAGCTGATCGTGATCGGCGATGGACCGGAGATGGCTGCGATTCGCGCGAAGGCCGGGCCGAATGTGACGATACTCGGCTATCAGCCAATCGGCGTGCTCAAGAGCTACTTGCAGCGCGCGCGAGCTTTCGTGTTCGCCGCCGAAGAGGACTTCGGCATCGTCACGCTCGAAGCGCAGGCGTGCGGCACGCCGGTGATCGCATTCGGCAAGGGCGGGTCGCTCGAGACCGTGGTGCCCGTCGGCGACGCGCATCCCACCGGCATTTATTTCGGATCACAAACTGTTGTGTCGATGCTCGACGCAATCGACCGGTTCGAGCGGCAGCATGAGCAGATCACGCCGGCCGCGTGCCGCGCGAACGCCGAGCGGTTTTCGGCGGCCGTGTTTCGTCGCGCGTTCATGGCCGAGGTCACGCGCACGATCGCTTCCGAGCATTTACGCGGCGAGTCCGCAACCGTGCAGCGGATCGACGCTGAGCGCCTCGCCGAACCGGCCGGATGGCCGGTCGAGCCGGCGGCGCAGAGCAGTTGCGGATGATTAGCTGAGGCGTTCGCCGGCTTCGCGGCTCGGCGATCCTCTCGTGTTTCAGCAGTGCAGCACCATCAACAAGCCGTTCGGGCGATGCCACCGGAGCGGCTATCGGGGGCAGGCGGCAGCGTGGATCATAAGCCGCCTCAATACGCGATATTCGACGCAGGCGACGAATCGTAACCGCCGTGGTAACGCAAACAATCACGGATCGTCGCTGCGATTTACTAAAACAGGCAGTCGTTAATCTGTACGTCACGCGATGACGCATGCGATGCGCGACCTTTGGACGAGGAAGACTCTACACTCATGAATGCCGATCGCCTTCCGGGCTCTTTTCCCGACATCGCTCGAAGCTGGGCCGCGCTACAGGCCCAATTGCCCATTACTCCCATTCGCAACGAACAAGACTATCAGACGATGGTCGAACTCTCCAGTGCCCTTGCCGATCATCTGAACGGCAAGGAGAACGAGCCGCTCACCGATCTTCACGCGATCGTGTCGGACCTGGTTCGGAGCTGGAAGGCGCAGAACGTGACGCTGCCCAAAGCGGAGCCGCGCGAGGTGTTGCGGCATCTGCTCGAAACGCACGGGCTGCGGCAAAAGGATCTGATGGGCATCGCATCGCCGACGGTGGTGAGCGATATCCTCGCGGGCCGCCGGGCGATCAGCAAGAAGGTCGCGAAGGCGCTGGCGCAGCGCTTTCAGACGGACGTCAGCGCGTTTTTGTAGTGGCGTAAAAAAGGCTGCGCCTTCATGCGGCGCAGCCCTTGACCGGCTATCTATTGCAACGCAAATTACTCCGGCTTGCGGGCGTTAGCGCGCCGCTTCCTGCCACGCTCCGCGCATTGCGCGTAAGCCCACTCGCCATTTGCGAAACGCAAGCGCCATTCCGCCGCGCTCGAACGCCAACGACAACGACAACGCGCGCAGGAACCCCGGGTCCGCGCGATCGCCGATCAGCGTCGAGTAAACGACGAACGCCCATCGGCCTGGCGGCGTCAGGTGTTCGCACATGATGAGTCGAAGATTGAACGACGCGTTATAGAACGCCGTATCGTTGAAGACGAAGCGCGGGTCCTCGTCGCGGCGTTGAGCGGGAAAGTGCTCGACGAGCAGCGCAGGATCGTAGACAAGCGTCCAGCCGCGGCGGCGCACGTCGAGGCTGAAGGCCATTTCGCAATGAACCTGCGCGCCGCTGCCGAGCAGCCGCGCGTCGAAACGCAGCGCGCCGATCGCCTCGCGGCGAAACGCCATGTTCACTCCGTTGAGTACGTGCACCTCACGCGCCTCGCCATGACCGATGTGATGGTTGCCGATCGTGCGGCCATACCATCGCACGATGCCGACGCACGGTTTCCGCCCCTGCGGAATACCGTTGCGTTCATGCACGATGTCGCGGCCGCCGAGACCGCCGAGGCATGCATCGCCCCCAAATGCGCGGGCGATTCGCGCGACCCAGTCAGGATGCGGAGCGGCGTCGTCGTCGGTGAAGCAGAGCACGTCGCCGCATGCGCTGTCGATGCCGAGGTTGTAAGCGGCCACGACGCCCGGCTTATGCACGAGCACGACGCAGCGGCGCGGATCGGGCCGCGTGGTTTCGCGTGTACGCAGCCAGTCGAGCGTCGCGTGATCGTCGTGACGCGCGACCACGATTACCTCGTCGGCGCGGCGCTCCTGTGCGTCGAGTGCCGCGAGGCACCGCGCGAGATCGGCGGTGCGCCGGTACGTCGGGACGATCACGGAGACTTTCAGGAGCGGCGTCCGTAGCGGCATGATCAGAACGCGTTGCGGCTGATAAAGCCCTTGAAAATCGTGATGAAGACGATCTTCATGTCGAACCAGAACGACCAGTTGTGGATATAGAAGAGATCGAACTTCACGCGCGCTTCCATCTTCTCGACCTTGGCGGTCGCGCCGCGATAGCCGTTCACCTGAGCCCATCCGGTGATGCCGGGTTTGATGCGGTAGCGGTGCATGTAGCCGTACACCTGATCCTTGTAGAGATCGTCGTGTTCGAGCGCATGCGGACGCGGGCCCACCACCGACATCTGTCCGAGCAGCACATTGAGAAACTGCGGCAGCTCGTCGAGGCTCGTGCGGCGCATGAACGCGCCGAGCTTTGTCACGCGCGCGTCGTGACGCGTGGCCTGCGTGACCTGACCCTGCGCTTCATGATGCACGGTCATCGAACGGAATTTGTAGATCGAGAACGGCTCGCCGTCGGCGCCCTTGCGCGTCTGGCGAAAGAACACGGGCCCCGGCGACGTGAGCTTGATCGCCGTCGCGAGCACGATGAACACCGGCGCGAGCGCGACGAGCGCACCTGCGGCGAAGAGCCGGTCGAAGATCAGCTTCGGCCACATCTGCGGCGGCGAGAGCGACGGCGCGCCGAGACTTAGCGTGGGCAAACCGACCACATCGACGAGCGAGTGGTTGAAAAGCGAGAGGCTGCGTACGTCAGGAATAAAACGCAGGTTCACGAAGTCATGCCTGAACATGCGCTGAAAGCGATAGATCGTGCGTTCTTCAGAGAGCGGCAGCGCGAGCCAGACTTCGTTCACGCGCTCGTCGCGCACTTTGGCGGCGAATGCAGTCAGGTCGGTCAGCACCGGCAGGCGATTGAGCCGCGCGCCATACGCTGCCCGTTCAACGCTGCTGTCCACGCTCGTGTCGAACACGCAGACCGGCTTGAAGCCCGCTTGCGGCGCATGCTCGAGATGCGCGAGCAGCGTGCGCGCAAAGCCAGGTGCGCCGACAATCGCGACCGTGCGGAAATTCATGCCGCGCCGGCGAACGCTGCGCAACGCCACGTGCACCGCGCACTTCGTCGCGACGATCAACGCGCCCGAGATCAGCGTCGAGTAGACGAACCACAGCCGCGACACCGCATCCATGCGATGCAGCGTGAAGGCGAGCAGCAACGCCGCCGCGACGACCGCGAGCCACGCCGCGGCCACGCGTGCGAGCATCGCCGTCAACGGCTTGCCGCGCCATGTTTCATACACGCCGAAGCCGGGAAACATCAACAGCACCAGCACGCAGTTGAAGGCGATCAGCAGGCGTTCGGTGTCCGGCAAAGCGGCGAGCGTGGCAAAGCGCATCCAGTGGGCGAGCAGGCCTCCCGCAATCACGAGGAATGCGTCGAGGCATCGCGCAGTATTCCTGAACATTATCGACTCTGCGAGGACGGCAATCGCGCCGCGTGTTATTCGACGGTTTCGGCCTGGCGCAGGCGCGGCAGCAGGCGATCGAATTCGCGCTTGACGAGGCCGTAGCATTCGCACGCGCGCGCTTCGAGCCCCTTGCGGTCGAGCACCTTGATGTGTCCGCGGCTGTGGTGAATCAGGCCTTCGTCGTGCAGCTTGCCGGCTGCCTCGGTGATGCCCTCGCGGCGCACGCCGAGCATGTCGGCGATCAATTGCTGCGTCACCGTCAGATCGTTCGACGCGACACGGTCGACTTCGATCAGAAGCCACCGGCACAACTGCTTGTTCAGTGCGTGATGGCGGTTGCATGCCGCGGTCTGCGCGACTTGCGTGAGAAGCGCGTGCATGTAGAGCAGCATCAGACGGCGCAGAAAATCGGAGCGGGCGAATTGCTGCTTGAGGGCCTGAGCGCTCATGCGATAGGCGAAGCCCGCACATTGCACCTGCACGCGATTCGGCATGGTTTCGCCGCCCGTAAGCACGGGCACGCCGGTCATGCCTTCGCGTCCGACTGCGGCGATTTCGACGGAGCTGCCGTCTTCCATCGTCGACAGCATCGAAATGATCGCGGTCGTCGGGAAGTACACGTGATGAATGCGTTGGCCGGAATCGCAGAGCAACTGTTCCGTGCGCAGATGAACCAGTTCGAGGTGCGGAGCCAGCGCTTGCCATTCGTGAGACGGCAATGCGCCGAGCAAATGGTTTCCGTGCAGATCTGATTGAAGTGTCAACATGATCGGTCCTCGCGTGAAGCCGCGGGTCTCGCGTCTTCCTGTTTTTGATCCGATTCCTGCACCCTTTGATAACGCGCGCTCTGCATTGCAGTCAGCGCAGGGTGAACAGAGTCGGCCCCGTATTGGTTGGTGCGCCGCCGCCGTTGTGGTCGTCCTCACGGCGCCGCGGTGTTGCGTCCTTGTATTAGCGAGGACTGTGCCAACCATAGGGGAAAGCGTGACTGGTGCGGCGCAGCGACGACGGGCGGGCGAAATAAACCCCCTGCGCGCGCCTTTTTGTTTCAATTCTGTACATCCGACGGTTGCGTCGAGCCTGCGCGCGATGGTCTTTTTATACGGGCCAAGTGCTTGATCCAATTGAGTTCGCTGCGCGTGGCGGCGGTTTTGCGATTGGAGCGCCAGGGTTGTTCCGCGCTTTGTGAGCGCCTTTTGGCGCGGTGTCCGCGATGTGCCGGAATTGATTCAGATGTGTTCAACCGCTTGCGTCGGTTGCCGCACGGTTCATCATTTATGGCTGTCAGGAGTCGCAAAAAAAGCGACAGTGATGGGCGCAGCCCGACCAATGGGTTCGCGCAGCGCGAGGTTTTACGCGCTTCGCGAAGACATCGCGGGCAAATGGCGGGTAGATGGTACGGCTATCCGTAGAAGTGGCGGATGCGTCATCGGGCGCGCGGACTTCGGCGGCCCGTGCCGCAAGTGTTGCATCCGCTTTAAAGCTGAATGATGGATGCGCACGCAACAGCCCGCGCTTTGTGATGTGGGTGGCGAGAGTGGGATCGCGTCGGGCAGGGCGCCACGCGTGGTGATGAGTGATGCCCTTATTAGTTGAAAATGGCCAGAGGTCTGTAGTGGGCGCGCGGGCCGCGTCATTCGCATAGTCGAAATTCGCCAATGCGACGTGTGGCCAGATGCGCACGGCCGTGCTCGTCGGCTAGCGCATAGAACCTGTCCGATTCGTACGCCATTGTCCTGCTCGCGCGCAGCATGTTTCATGCGTGCGTCGCGGGCCGGCTCGAAGGCGTGTTGTGGTTGCGCTTCGCTGCTTCTCCGGCTGACGGGATCGGCATTCGTCCGACAGGTGCCGTGGAAGAACACCGGCACGTCGGTGATACGCGGCGCGAAGTCCGGTGCCGTGCGCGCCGCGTTCGACTCCGATCTCGCGAGAGCCGAACGAGCCTCGCGGCCATGTCTATGCGCCGTTGTCGCGGCACCGTGCAAATCAGCGAAATGTAGCGTCAGCGAAACAACGCCGTTGTCGCCGTCTATTTTGCTTGCGATGTCCACGTTTCCGATCGCGTGGCGCGCATCACTCAGCAACTCTAAAGCCGTCACGATCTGGTGTGCAGCGTCTCCGTTCGCGCCGCGTTATCGGTGCCTCGTATGAAGATTCGGCAACCTCCAGCGTGAGTGCGATGGCGAACGGAAACAGCCGGATGGCGGCCGTACCGTGTAGGCGTCAAAACCGGCCCGCCAATCGTGCGAGGCCCGCGAGGGCAACCTGTGCGCTCGCCGCACCGAACATTAAAGAATCCGCTGGGGAACGTGATGAACTGGAAAACGCTGGAATTCGAGCAGCTTTCTGCACGCGAGCTGTACCTGATCTTGCGGGCGCGCAGCGCAGTGTTCGTCGTCGAGCAATCGCATGTGTGCCTCGATGCCGATGGACGCGACGAAACTTCGCTGCACGTGTTCGCCGTCGAAGACATGGCGCGGCCGATGCCGATTCTTGCGTACGCCCGTGTGCAGCCCGGCGATGCGGAAGATCCCGACATCATGATCGACAAAGTGCTGACGAGTCCGCTGCGGCGCGGCGACGGCACCGCGGAAATGCTAATGGAGCGCGTATTGCAGGCCATTGCCGAGCGTTGGCCGGGACACGCCGCACGCGTGAGCGCGCCGCTCAGTTTGCGCGAGTTCTACGAGCAGTTCGGCTTTCGCAAGACGGAAGGTCCGTATCTCGAGCATGGCGTGCCGTTCATCGGTCTCATGCGGCAAGTGCGCGCCTCGCAACCGCTCACCGCATTGCGGCGCCGCGAGCGCGATCGTGCCGCGCTCGTCAACACATTTGAGATGCTGTGAGGAAGCCGCTGCTGATCGCGCTGTCGCCGCGCTCTTGCATCGCACTGGAGACGTGTCGTGAATAGTCAATCGGAGCTGGACCGCATCAATCGCCTCGCCTGGAATTCGCGCGACGCGGCCCGCGTTTTCACGACCGGCAAGAGCTTCTCCGACGCGGGCGAAGAGGCCGCCTTCAGATGGCTCGCGCCGCGTTGTTCGGGCACGCCGTTGCTCGACATCGGCATCGGCACCGGACGCACCATTGCGCTCATGCTTAGTATCTCGAACGAATACACCGGCGTCGACTACGCGCCGAACTTGCTGGAGACAGCGAGATTGCGCTATCCCGGCTGCGATTTGCGGCATATGGATGCACGCGATATGTCCGAGCTGCCGTCCGATCATTACGGGCTCGCTGCATTTAGCTGGAACGGTATCGACTGCGTCGACTACAACGATCGCGTGAAGATCCTTCAGGAAATGTATCGCGTGGTGCGGCCAGGCGGCTATGTGCTGTTCTCGTCGCACAATCGCGGCGGCCCCGGTTACCGCGAGGGCATCTGGCATCTGCTGCCGCGTTTCACGCTCAATCCGCTGACGCTCGGCTGGCGTACGCTGCGCTCGATGCGCCGCTTCCAGCTCGGCACGCTCAACTATATACACAACGTCAAGCTGAATCGCGACTATGGCGACTACGCGGTCAAGACAGCGGCGGCTCACAACTTCGGCATTGTGATCGTCTACACGACACTTGCCGAACAGCGCCGGCAACTTGCGCAGGTTGGCTTGCAATGCGATGCGGTGTTCGATAGTTGCGCGGGCAACCGTATTTCCGACGGCGTCGAGAACAGCGGCGCGTGCTGGTTCCACTTCATCGCGCACAAGCCGCTTGCGGCGCGTCGCCTTGATGACGAGCGAGGCCACGCATGCTTACGCGTGTCGAATTGAAGAGCGGCGAGCGTACTGAAGACTCACGGGCAGTCGCACCAGCAACCACACAGGCACCAGGTCCGCCGCTTGCGGCAACCCATGATCGATTGCACGCCGCCTCCGTTCAGACAATTTGCCGTCCTACGTGCGTCTTCGCACGATGCAAAGTCGGCGTGAAAGGCATGCTTGAGACGCAAGCTTATGGTCCTTCGGGGCCGATCGCGTTACACAGAAGAAACAATTCTTCAGAGGGATAACCCTGTCAGGAAGTGTCCCAACTGGCGTAACCGTTGTGAAGCTAGCAACGTATCGTGGATGAGTAACCACGCGACGATAAAACACACAAAAGGGCGGTTTATCAACAGGCTACGCGGGGGCGAACACCGCTTCGGGGAGAGGGTCATGGAACAGGCAAACAAGGATCGATCGCTGGTGAGCAAGGTCATGGATGGGCTCGTCACAGGGATCGTCGAGGAGAAATACGGCGCGATACTGCCGCCGCAGGACGTGCTGTCGAAAGAGTTCGACGTGAGCCGCACGGTGATGCGCGAAGCGCTCTCGATGCTGCTCGCGCGCGACATGCTCGACGTGCGTCCGAAGATCGGCACGCGCATCCGGCCGATGAGCGACTGGCGCATGATCGACGAGGACGTCGTGAACTGGCGTTTTCGCGCGAAGCCCGATCCGGTGTTCCTGCGCGACGTCATCGAGTTTCGTATTCTGATCGAACCGCGTGCGTCGGCGCAGGCCGCGTCGCGCGGCAGCGCGGCCGACATCGCGGCGGTGCGCGACGCGTTCGAGGCGTTCAAGGTGATCCGTCCGGGCGAGCCCGGTTATCAGGAAGCCGACGAGCTGTTCCATACGCGCATCGTCGTCGCGAGCGGCAATCAGTTCTTCAAGCAGATGGCGGCGATCATTCGCGGCGCGCTGTCGACCGGCAATCCCATCGTCACCGCTCGCGAAGGCGCGTGGGAAACGGCGGTGAACTCGCATCGGCGCGTGGTCGAGGCGATCGAACGGCGCGACCCGAAAGAGGCCGAACTCGCTGCGATGGCGATGATCGATCACACGACCGAGGAAATCGCCGGCACCTTCGCCGGCGCGCCGCCGGTGCCGCCCTCGCGCGGCTGACACGCAGGGCAAGACGCAGGGCAACACGAGGCGGCGCATCGGTTGCGCGCTGCTGCTGCGCGCGTTCGCGCAGTGGCGCGCGAGCGTTCGCTCATGGTTCGGTCGCCGTTAGTTCTTCGATAGAGACACACACGCAGGGCGTTCGCCGGCGACGGCACACGTGCGGGGCCGCATGCGCGACAATAGCGGCTCTCTTTATCCGCATGGACGCCAGCCGATCGTGACGAACGCCAACCCAACCGCAACCCACGCCACTGCTTCGGACCGCGAGATCCGTTGGGGCATTGTCGGCACCGGCCGTATCGCGCGCCGGTTCGCTCAAGGCCTCGCCTATGTGCCGCACGCGCGTCTCGCCGCACTGTGGTCACGGCGGCCCGAGCCCGCTCAGACTTTCGCCGACGAGTTCGGCGGCGAGGCTTGCGCGAGCTTCGACGCGTTGCTCGCGAGCGGCATCGACGCGCTCTACATCGCCACGGTTCAGGACAGCCACGCCGACTACGCCGTCGCCGCGCTGCAAGCGGGCGTGCATGTGCTGTGCGAAAAGCCAGCGACGATCAACAGGCCGCAACTCGAGCGTGTGGTCGACGCCGCGCGCGGCGCGCAACGGCTCTTCATGGAAGCGATGAAGCCGCCGTTTTATCCGCTCTACAGAAAGTTGCGCGCGCATCTAAAGGACGATCCGATCGGCGACATGGGACTCGTGCGGGCCGGCTGCTCGGTGCCGGGCGTGCCCGACGATCATCCGTCGCTGTCGTTCGAGCACGCGGGCGGCGCGCTGCTCGACATCGGCATCTATGAAATATTTCTTGCCGTCGACTGGCTCGGCGCGCCGCTGGAAGTGCAAACGCTCGGCCGGCTCGGCTCGACCGGCGTCGATACGTTTGCGAGCCTGAATAGCCGGCACGAGCGCGGCATCGCGCAACTGTTTTGCGGGCTCGATCTGCACGGCAAGGGCGACGCGCTGCTGATGGCGAAGGGCGGGCACGTGACGATTCACGAGCCGTGGTGGAACCCGTCGCGCGCGACGATCCGCTACACCGACGGTCGCGTGGTCGACCTCGACGAGCCGTTCGAAGGCGGGGGCCTCAACTACGAGACCGCGCATTTCTGCGACCTGATCCGCGCGGGACAGCTCGAAAGTCCGCTGATGCCGCACAGCAAATCGTTGCAGATGATCGAGATGGCCGACGCGGCGCGCGCGGCGCTAGGGCTGAAGTTTGCGGGAGAGTGAAGGGGGCCGCGAGTCACGACTCAGGGTTCACACGCATGACGTTTCACCCGGCTCGCAATGAAAGCGTAGCCGACCACGCGTTCATCGCGTGCCGCGCTCAATGCCGCGAAGGCAACGCAAGACGCCGCTCATACCAGCGCTGCAGCAGTTCCAGTATCTGACACAGCACCCAGTAAACAGCCGCTGCGGCGAGATAAAGCGGCAACGGCTGATACGTCGACGCGATGACTTCCTGCGCGCTGCGCAGCAGTTCCGTGACGGTGATCACCGACACGAGCGAGGTGTCCTTGATCAGGCTGATGAGGCTGTTCGACAGGCTCGGCACGGCGATGCGCAGCGCCTGCGGCGCGATCACGTAACGCAGCGTCTGGCGCCGCGAGAGGCCGAGGCTGTACGCGGCGAGCCATTGTCCCTGATGAATGCCGAGGATCGCGCCGCGCATGCTCTCCGACAGATACGCGGCCACGTTCGCCGACAACGCGATCACGCCGGCCGGCGTCGGATCGAGCGAAATATTGAAGCTCGGCAAGCCGTAGTAAATCACGAAGATCTGCACGAGCAGCGGCGTGCCGCGCATCACGCTCACGTAGACGCGCGCGAGGCGGTTCAGCGTGCGGCTGTGGCTCACGCCCATCAGCGCGAGCACGGCGCCGGCGATCAGGCCGAAGAACATCGACAGAACGGCGAACTTGACCGTCAGGACGGCGCCCTGCGCGAGCGCAGGAAGCGATTCGACGAGCAGGGAAGTGGTGGACATGAGCAGTGCTCGGGTTGGCGCGCAAGGCGCATATCGTCAATGGGAGCGCGTGCCGCACAAGTGCGAAGGGCGGCATACCGAGCATGCCGCCCTTCGTTTCATCGCGAGCCGCTTATTTCAGCCGCTTATTTGATCGGCTTGCTCACGTCGATGCCGAACCACTTGTCCGAGATCTTCGCGAACGTGCCGTCGGTTTCAAGCTGCGTCATCGCGTCGTCGATTGCCTTGGCGAACTTCGGGTTGTTCTTCTTGAACGGAATGCCCGACGGGTTGCCCGCGCCGACGTTCGCGCCGGTGCGCAGCGGCAACTGCGAGTTCTTCAGCAGATACGCGAGCATCAGGCGGTCGTTGAGCGCCGCGTCGAGACGGCCGGCCGCGAGATCGCGCAGATATTCGGGCGCGCCCGGATACGTCTTCACGTCGATGCCCGGCACCGACTTCGCCATGTCCATGTAGTTGGTGCCGAGGCCGACGCCGAGCTTCTTGCCCTTCAGATCGTCGAGCGACTTGAACTGGCGCGTGTCGTCCTTACGCTGAATCAGTTGCGCGGCCGAGTACGTGTACGCAGGCGAAAAGTCGAGCGACTGCTTGCGTGCGTCCGTAATGCCGACCTGATTGACGATCACGTCGAACTTGCCGGCCTGCAGGCCCGCAATGATGCCGCTCCATTCGGTCGTGACGAACTCCGGCTTCACGCCGAGCTTCGACGCGACAGCCTTCGCGATGTCGACGTCATAGCCGACCAGTTCGCCCGACGGCGCTTTGGAATTGAACGGAGGGAAGGTGCCTTCGAGGCCGACGCGCAGCGTGCCGCGCTGCTTGACCTGATCCAGCAGATCGTCGGCATGGGCCGGGATCGCGGTGAACGAAGCGCCGATCATCGCGGCGACGAAAAGTTTTTTCAACAAGCGAAGTTGCATCGTGGTCCTTTTTTGTTCGTATGGCGTTATAGCGGACGAGAGCTTAACAAAGCAGAGTGCCCGTCGCTAAATACCCATTGCTCATGTCTGTATTACGAGGCGGGCGTGTGCATGACCATCAGCGACGCGTGAGAGCGCGCACGCTGACCGCATACCTAGCGCAACGCCTGCACGCATTCGCCGATGAGTGCCGGGCCGCGATAAATGAAACCCGTATAAAGCTGAATGAGCGAAGCGCCCGCGGCAAGTTTGGCGCGCGCGTCGTCGCCGGAAAAAATCCCGCCGACGCCGATGATCGGCACCGTCTCGCCGACTTCGGCGCGCAGCTTGCGGATCACTTCATTGGACGCGTCGAACACCGGCTTGCCCGACAGGCCGCCCACTTCGTCGCCGTGCTGCATGCCCGCGACGGCCGTGCGCGCGAGCGTCGTGTTGGTCGCGATCACGCCTTCGAAGCGGTGGCGCAGCAGCGTGCCGGCGATCGATTTGATCTGCTCGTCGTCGAGGTCGGGCGCGATCTTCAACGCGAGCGGCACGAGCTTGCCGTGCATGTCGGCCAGACGCTGCTGCTTGTCCTTGAGCGCGGCGAGCAGCGCGTCGAGTTCGTCCGCGCCTTGCAACTGGCGCAGGTTCTTCGTATTCGGCGACGAGATGTTGACCGTCACATAGCTCGCAAACGGATAGACGCGCTCGAGGCAATAGAGATAATCGTCGGCGGCACGGTCGATCGGCGTATCGGCGTTCTTGCCGATATTCAGCCCGAGAATGCCGCGGTAACGCGCGGCCTGCACGTTCTTCACGAACTGGTCGACGCCCGCGTTGTTAAAGCCCATCCGGTTGATCACAGCTTGCGCCTGCGGCAGCCGGAACATGCGCGGACGCGGGTTGCCCGGCTGCGCGCGCGGTGTGACCGTGCCCACTTCGATGAAGCCGAAGCCGAGTGCGGCGAGCCCGTCGATCGCGGCGCCGTCCTTGTCGAGTCCCGCTGCGAGTCCTACCGGATTGCGGAACGTCAGTCCCATCACCGTGCGCGGCGCATCGGGCACGCGGGCGGCGAGCGCGCCCGCGAGCCCAGTGCGGCCCGCGGCGCCGAGCGCGCGCAAGGTCAGGTGATGAGCGTCTTCCGCGTCCATGCGAAAGAGTTGGGCGCGTACGAGCGGATAGAGGGAACTGAACACAGGACGAAGCCGGGCGGCCGGAAAATGGGAACCCGCTATTTTACCGGCTTTGCGCTGTCAATGAGATAAGGCGGAAGGCGAGGGCGGTGCGTTGCCGCGGGCGCGGGTCGAGCGTGGTGTTCCTCGGGCCACGCTCGGGCCACACTCAGCCCACACTCAGCCCACACTCAGCCCACACTCAGCCCACACTCAAGGCCGCAGCGGCCCGCGCCTGCCTTGCATTCCCACGCCGGTCGGCTGGAGATCGACGCCGGCGGGATCGAGCACGCGCCACGTGCCGTCGATCAATCCTTCGAGCGGCCGGAAATTGGCCTTGTACGCCATCTTCGGACTCTCGCGAATCCAGTAGCCGAGATACACGTACGGCAGCTTGAGACTGCGCGCCTGCTCGATCTGCCAGTAGATGTTGTAGGTGCCGAAGCTCGTATGCGGCAGTCCCGGCTCGAAGAACGTGTACACGGACGAGAGCCCGTCGCCGAGAATATCGATCATGCTGATCATGCGCAGCAGGCCCGGCGAATCGGGCCGGTCCGGCAGCGGCTCGCGGAATTCGACGAGCCGCGAATTGATCCGGCTTTGCAGCAGGAACTGCTCGTATTGATCGCGGCTGTCGCGGTCCATGCCGCCGCCCGCATGCCGCGCCGACTGATAGCGCATGTAGAGCGCGTAGTGCTCTTCGTCGTAGTGAAGCGGCGCGACGGTGGCGATCATCTCGCCATGTTTTTTCCACACGCGGCGCTGCGTACGGTTCGGCTCGAAGCGATCGACCGGCACGCGCACCGGCACGCACGCGCGGCAACCGTCGCAATACGGCCGGTAGGTGAACACGCCGGAGCGCCGGAAGCCGGCCTTCACGAGGTCCGTGTAGACATCGGAGTTGATGAGGTGACTGGGCGTGGCGACTTGCGAGCGCGCGATGCGCCCGTCGAGATAACTACAGGGATAAGGCGCCGTTGCATAAAATTGCAGCGCCGAAAGCGGAGAAAGAGGCAGCTCGTTGGGATGAGTCACGTTGGCAGCTCTCGAAGCGTCTCTGGTGTCTCTGGTAATGCAAACCCGGCGCGCGTTGCGGCTAGCTTGTCGATCCGCGCGTTCGCTTGTGCGTTCGATCATGCGTTCGATCATGCGGACCCGGATTCGGCCTGATTCCTTCTACGCCGCTCGCGCGAGCACATCGAGCAACGCGGTCTTGTCGAAGCGCCAGGGAATGCGCGGTGCGTCGACCGACGCGCGAACATGCGCGATGAACGCCTTGCGCGCTATCTCGCGACCGCCGAGCGACGCCAGATGCGACGTGTTCTGCTGGCAGTCTATCATTTCTATTTCGTGACGGCGCAAGTGCCCGACAAGCGCGGCCAGCGCCATTTTCGAGGCATCGGTGACGTCCGCGAACATCGATTCGCCGAAGAACATCTTGCCGAACGAGACGCCGTATAAGCCGCCCACGCGCTCGCCTTCGAACCATGTTTCGATGCTGTGCGCATCGCCCATCCGATGCAGCGACGTGTAGGCGTCGACGACGTCCGCGGTGATCCAGGTGCCGCGCTGTCCGCGCCTCGGCGCTTGCGCGCACGCGCGCATCACCGCGGCGAAATCGTGATCCACGCGAATTTCCCATGCGTCGTCGCGCAGCACGCGCTTGAGCGTTTTACGCAGCGACGGCGACACCTTGAACTCCGCGGGACGCAGGATCATGCGCGGGTCGGGGCTCCACCACAGCACCGGCTGACCGTCGGAATACCACGGGAAAATGCCGTGACGATAAGCGTCGATGAGCCGCGACGGCAGCAGGTCGCCGCTCGCGGCGAGCAGGCCGGGCGCGCCGCTGGCCGCGCCGAGCGCGCGCTCGACGGGCGGAAAGGGGTCGTCGGGGCCGAGCCAGGGGACCATGCGCGCCGCTCAGCCTTCGCGCAGCGAGCGAAAGATGTCGCCGGTATGCAGGCCGAAGCTGCCGGCCGCGCGGTCGGCGAAAAAGAAGCGCAGTGTTTGTCCGACGGTGGGAAACGCGATCTCGTCCCACGGAATGTCGCCTTCCTCGAAGAGCTTTACTTCGAGACTTTCCTCGCCCGCGGCAATGTCGAGATCGAGCAGGCGCGCCATATAGAACAGATGCACCTGATGCACGTGCGGCACGTTCAGCAGTGAGAACAGGCTCTGCACTTCGACGCGCGCGCCGGCTTCCTCGAGCGTTTCGCGCGACGCGGCCTCGGCCGTGGTCTCGCCCATTTCCATGAAGCCCGCAGGCAGCGTCCAGTAGCCGTAGCGCGGTTCGATCGCGCGGCGGCACAGGAGCACCTTGTCGTCCCACACCGGAACGGTGCCCACGACGTTGCGCGGATTCTGATAGTGCACCGTGCCGCAACTGCCGCATACGAAGCGCTCGCGGTTGTCGCCCGGCGGAATGCTCAGGCTGACGCCGTGGCCGCAGACAGAACAGAATTTCATAGGAAGGGGACGAGAAAGGGTGCTAGGAGTTTATCACTGGGGCGGCGTGGTTTTGTGGCGGGCGCGAAGGGCGGTGGGAGAGGCGAAGTTGGCGGGGGTTGCGACGGCGACGCGCGCGCGCGAGCGTTTGCGAACAACTGGAACGCTGTGTGCGGAGCCGATGACCCGCGTGTCGAAGCTTGGAAGAGGAATAGCAAGCTCAAAACAAAAAAGGCCTGCCGATTTGGCAAGCCTTGAATGTTGTTTTCGACGCTTTGACCTGTTCGCTCGCATTGAGCACTTGGTTGCGGGGGTAGGATTTGAACCTACGACCTTCGGGTTATGAGCCCGACGAGCTGCCAGACTGCTCCACCCCGCGTCCGTCGAAGAAAAGATTATAGAACAGATGGGAAGCGCGTGCAATAGGCGTTTAAGAAACGGCTTTTGGGCGCGGGCCTTTTCCTCAGCGGAACGCTTTCTCCTCGCTCTGAGAAGCGCCGGCGCTAACTAACAGCACGTCGCGCGATGCGTGCCCCGCGTCGCATCGCGCAAGGCCCGCGCAACACGCTGCGCTAAAATCGCAATTCGACGCGCCGTCACGCATGTCGCGCCATCGCGAGGTAGTCGCGAGTAATCCCGATCTGTTCGCAAGGAACCGCGCGACTCGCCGCACGACAAAGCAGACAACCGCACAAACCGTCAGCACTGCACGACGACGCGCCCGCACTCCCATTCGCCCTCGGAATTTCATGGACATCGCTCACGATCTGCAGGTCATTGCCGCTCAGGAACACGCGCTCGTGTTTCCTCAATTCGACGCCGACCGCGCCTGGCAAATCGGCGCCTATCTGCACGAGGTCGCGAAGGCGCGCGGCATCGCGGCCGCCATCGACGTCCGCACGTTCGGTCAACCGCTGTTCTTCAGCCTGCTCGACGGCGCGACGCCGGACAACATCGATTGGGCACGCCGAAAGGGCAACACGGTCGCGCATTTCCGGCGCAGCTCGTACGCGATCGGTCTGAAAATGCAGCAGGCCGGCAGCACGCTCGCCGACAAACACGGTCTGCCCGCCACCGAATACGCGTCGCACGGCGGCGCGTTTCCGTTGACAGTCACGGGCGCGGGCGTAATCGGTTCGATCACGGTGTCCGGTCTGCCGCAGCGCGCCGATCATGAGTTCGTGGTCGAAGCGCTATGCGCGCATCTCGGTCACGACTACAGCAAGCTCGCGCTTGCAAAGGCCTGAGCCGATGCGGCTGCCGCCTTATGCATTGCTGGGCATCGCCATCGTGGCCGAAGTAATCGCGACATCGGCGATGCGCGCGTCGGAGGGCTTCTCGCGGTTCGTGCCGTCGGCGATTGTGGTGCTTGGCTACGCCGTCGCGTTCTACTGCCTGTCGCTGACGCTGCGCAGCATTCCGGTCGGCATCGTCTACGCGGTGTGGTCGGGCGCGGGCATCGTGCTGATCACGCTCGTCGCGCTGCTGCTGTACGGACAGGTGCCGGACGTGCCGGCCGTCATCGGCCTCGGGCTGATTATCGCGGGCGTCGCCGTGCTCAACATGTTCTCGAAGATGCAGGCGCATTGAAGCATGCTCCGGCGCCTTTGCCGCAGCGGCGGGCGCCAACTGCGCTGCAACTGCAACTGCAACCGAAGCTGAACGCGCTCACTTGCAGCGCACGATCATCGAACGGTTTTTGACGTTGGCCGACACGACGTTCGTCACGCTGCCGCCCGCGGTGCCGCCTTCGTCGTTGTCCTTCGACACGATGTCATAGCCCGTAGCGCCACACGCCTTGCCGGCCTGCACGTAGCATGAGGCCCAGCTCGAATCGGCGCCCGCGCCGCTGCAATTCACCGCAAAGCCGGTCTGGCCGTTCGGCAGATTGATCAGCGACGTCGTATTCGACGACGCGCAGCCGGCTATGCCCACGCCGATCGCGAGCGCGGACGGCAACGCGGCAAAAAGCGAAATGCGGCGCAGCAGAGCCCGCGCGAGGCCATGTCGAAGATGGCGGGTGCGCGGCAATTGCGTCATGAAATGCATCGTGATTGTTTCCTTTGATCATGCGAGCTTGCGACGCGCGCAAGCTCAGGGTGCGTCGATAGTGATGCCCGCTGCGCCGACCAGCTTGCGGCTTTCCGCGCCGCTTTCGGTGGCCGCGTCTTCCCAGATGCTGATGGCTCTCGCGATGTCGATGCCGTGACTTTCGGCGTACGCAAACCATCTGTTCGCCGCATCCGGCTCGGGCAATTCGTGGTCGTCCAGAAAATATTTTCCCATATTGCGCTCGCGGAACTGGAAAGGGACCGACTGCATGAGCATGGAGTGTGCCGATAAAGCTCTTCGACCGGCGCCAAGCGCGAACGTGCGGCATACATGCGCAGCGAGCGCGAAGCAAGGGCCTAACAAGGGTGGAAAAGCGCTCAACAAGCGCACGCTCGCAGAACTAATTGGCTTCCCCGGCGCCTTACCTCAATCATTGCATCGAGGAGAACGAACATGGCTGAGCGGGTCAGCGGCCCTTATCGCGGCTATTACATCAGCGCCGCCGCGCGCCTCGTGCCGGCAGGCGACGCGCCAGGCGCGGGCGGCCATTACGTCGGGTCGGTCAGCCTCGCCGAACTCGGCCCCGACGATTCGCACCGGATGGAAACCCTGGTCGATCTCGGCGGCGAGCAGCGCTTTGGCAGCGAGGACGAGGCGCTCGCATTCGTCGAACAGGCCGCGCGCGATTACATCGACCGGCTGCTCGGAGGCCGGCCATGACGGCGCGCGATCGTGGAGTGCGCAAGCACGCGCGCACCGAGGCGCGGAGTCACGCCCGTAGTCACCCCCAAAGTCACGGCAAGAGTCAAACCGAAACGCGCACCGGAAGCCACGCCCAAAGCCAGGCCAGGAGTCGAACCGAAAGCCACTCTGGCGCCGACGCCCATCCCCAACCAACCGCCCACACGCCAGCCGCAGCGCTCTGGACCGCGGTCCGGCCCCGCGAGTACCATATTCGGGTCGTCCGGGGCCGGCCGGTTTTTGCGGGCTCCGGTTGTGTGCCAGATACTTCCGATGAGGCGACCATGGAAATCAGGTTTCCCGCAGGCGCGCCAGCCTACCGCGATTCCAATCTGACCGTTGTGTTTTCCGCGCTCGTGGATGGCGAGCCCGTGCCCTGTGCGATCTCCGTCGAGGCGCTCGAAGATCACTTCGGCGCCCACTCCGAGGACGAAGAAGGCTGGATGCGCGCGTTCGACGCCGGCCGTCCGCGCATCGAAGCCGTTGCGCGCGAGCACTTGCAGATCAGCAACGGCACGCCGGTGCTGCTCAAGAGCGGCCACTTTCCGCCCGGCAACGCCGCGGGCTAAAGGTCAAGCTCCAAGCTCAACGAACCCCATGCGGCGAGCCGCACCGCAAGACAGCGGCTCGCCGCGCCAACGCACAACGTGCAGCGCGCGGCCGCGGACAGCCGCCGGCAACCTGCCCAACGCCGCGCCGCCTTCCACCACAAACAGGTCCGACTCCGCAGCTACGTGATAACGTTGGGTTTCCCGTGACTCTGCGCCGTCGCGCGTCGTCTTCCATGTCTCTTTCCGCCTCGCCCGCAGCCAGCGACCAGCTCGCGACTTACGTAGCCAACCGCATTGGTTTCATCGAACTCGAAAGGCCGCAGGCGCTCAACGCGCTGTCGATCGGCATGATCCGCGCGATGCACGCCGCGCTCGACACCTGGTCGGAAGATCCGAACGTGCTCGCGGTCGTGGTGCGCAGCCAGCATCCCCGGGCGTTCTGCGCGGGCGGCGACGTCCGCTTCCTGTACGAGTCGGCGCAGCGCGGCGACCACGAAACCCGCGACGCGTTTTTTATTGAGGAATACCGGCTCAATCACGCGATTTTCACGTATCCGAAGCCCTATATCGCGCTGACGAACGGCGTGGTGATGGGCGGCGGCATGGGCATTTCGCAGGGCGCGCATCGCACGGGCGGGCTGCGGGTCGTCACGCAGTCCACGAAGATGGCGATGCCGGAAACGCGCATCGGCCTCTTTCCCGATGTCGGCGCGAGCTGGTTTCTCGCGCGCACGCCGGGCGCGATCGGCCGCTATCTCGCGGTGACGGGCGAAACCATCGGCGCGGCCGACGCGCTGTACGCCGGTCTCGCCGATGTCTATATGGAAGACGCCGCGTTGCCCGCACTCATCGACACGTTGCGCAGCGAACTGTTCGAGCGCGGCGCGGACGTGGTGGCGTGCGTCGAGCGCGAATGCCGCGCGTATCAGGATCAGGTGACGCCGCCGCCGGACGAGTCGCCGCTCGCTCGCGCGCGAACGCTGATCGACCGGCATTTCGCGCTGCCGGACGTGCCGCGCATTCTGGCGTCGCTGCAGCAGAAGTGCGATCGCGACAGCGCCGAGTGGGCCGAGCAGGTGATCGCCGTGTTGCGCGAGCGCTCGCCGCTTTCGATGGCGGTATCGCTCGAGGTGGTGACGCGCGCGGAAGGCTCGATGGCCGAGGTGCTGCGCAGCGATCTCGATCTCACGCGCTCGAGCTTTGAACAAGGCGACGCCGTGGAGGGCGTGCGCGCGCGCATCATCGACAAGGACAATGCGCCGCGCTGGCGCTTTGCGCGCATTGAAGACGTCAGCGCCGCCGACGTCGAGAAGATGTTCGAAAGCCCGTGGCCGCCGAACGAGCATCCGCTGCGCGACCTGCGGAGCTAGCCGCTAGTCGCTCGCGGTTCGCCGCTCACGTGGACGAGCATCCGAGCGAACGCTCAGCGCGCGCTCAATCCGCATCCTCACCCGCCATGAACGCGCGCATGAAGACGAGCGCGCCCCAGCCCCACATCGCGTTCGCGGCAAAGCCCATCGCGAGGCGCGGCAGCATGTTGCCGCTCGGCCAGATGCCGCGAATCGGATCGACGACGAACACGCTGGCCGCCGTCAATACGATGCCGCCGAACACGAACGCCGGCAGCCACGGCGCGCGGCGCTCGGGCGCGACGCGCAACAGCCACGCCATCAGCACCGCCCAGAACGCGCTCCAGATCGCGTTGGCGATGAACTCGGGCAGGCCGAGCGGCATGAACGGGGCAGTGGAATAACCGCTTTGATCGACGACGCCTGCGGCATGCAGCAGCGCCAGCGTGGATTCATGAAAGAACAGCGATGCCAGAAAACCGGCGACAAACGGCAGGATGAGTTTTTGCATGCATTGCACCGCCAGGGTACAGGCGCGTGATTTGCATTGCCTGCACCGGATTATTGGAAACGTGCGCCATTATATCCAGCGCTCGCGGCTTTTCCGCGGGCCTCCGGGGTCGTGCCCGTATGCTGTAGCGTCGGGCTAATCACGGAAGTGGAAAACCTAAGCTCAAAAAAATCGTTCAAAAGCCGCGCTCCCGTCCATAGACTGTTTCTCCATGCAGACGGCGCCTCGCGCCGTTGCCTTTAGCGTCGATACCGCAACCTTTTTCCGTCCCTTCGCGATGCATCGTCCGGTTCATGTCCGATGACCGGCTGGATGCGTGCGTCCGGCGTTGTCTCGATCCACTCCAGTTTCCGAATACGCGGGGAGCAGCAAATGAATGTGTTCTGGTTCATTCCGACTCACGGTGACAGCCGTTATCTCGGCACGTCGCAAGGCGCGCGCGCGGCCGATTACGACTACTTTCAGCAGATCGCCGTCGCCGCCGATACGCTCGGCTACGAGGGCGTGCTGCTGCCCACGGGCCGCTCCTGCGAGGACGCATGGGTCGTCGCGTCGAGCCTGATCGCCGCGACGAAGCGCCTGAAGTTTCTGGTCGCGATCCGGCCGGGCATTTCGTCGCCGGGTCTTGCCGCGCGCATGGCCGCCACGTTCGACCGTCTGTCGAACGGGCGCCTGTTGATCAATGTCGTGACCGGCGGCGATGCGGCCGAGCTCGAAGGCGACGGCGTGTTCGTCGATCACGACACGCGCTATGAAATCACCGACGAGTTCCTGCACATCTGGCGCAAGCTGCTCACGGCCGCGCATACGAACGATGCGATCGACTACGAAGGCAAGCACTTGCAGTCGAAGGGCGGCAAGGCCTTGTATCCGCCCGTGCAGAAGCCGCATCCGCCGCTGTGGTTCGGCGGTTCTTCGCCGGCCGCGCACGACATGGCGGGCGAGCATATCGACACCTATCTGACGTGGGGCGAGCCGCCCGCGGCGGTCGCGAAAAAGATCGCCGACATTCGCGCACGCGCGGCCGCGAATGGCCGCACGATCCGCTTCGGCATTCGCCTGCACGTGATCGTGCGCGAGACGGAAGAAGAAGCGTGGGCCGCCGCCGACAAACTGATCAGCAAGCTCGACGACGAGACCATTGCGCGCGCGCAGGCGTCGTTCTCGAAGATGGACTCCGAAGGTCAGCGCCGCATGGCCGCGCTTCACGGCGGCAAGCGCGGCGGGCGCGCGGAGCTTGAGGTTTATCCGAACCTGTGGGCCGGCGTCGGTCTCGTGCGCGGCGGCGCGGGCACCGCGCTCGTCGGCAATCCGCAGCAGGTCGCGGCGCTCATGAAGGAATACGCGGAGCTCGGCATCGAGACGTTCATTCTGTCGGGCTATCCGCATCTCGAAGAGTCGTATCGCTTTGCCGAACTCGTGTTTCCGCTGCTGCCCGGCCGCCAGAGCAAGACCTCAAACGGGCCGCTTTCCGGGCCGTTCGGCGAGATCGTCGGCAACAACTATCTGCCGAAGGCGGCGAGTGCGAGCTGAGCGGCGTCCGTTCGGTTACGACACCTTCGACACGCAATGAGGAAGTCACCATGACTCAATCCACTGTGAGTGCGCAACGCGATGAAGGCGCGCGGGGCGGCGCGGCTTTCCGGCCCGCGCTGCGGTCCGCTTTCGGGTCGTTGCGGCAAATCGGCGCGTCGCTCGCGCCGTGGGTCGCACCGCTTCTGATTCTGCTCGCCTGGGAAGCCGCCGCGCGCAGCGGCGTGCTGTCCACGCGCGTTCTGCCTGAGCCGCTCGCGGTCGTGAGGGCGGCGTGGTCGTTGATCCAGTCGGGCGAAATGTGGGCGGACGTGAAGGTCAGCACGTGGCGCGCGGTGTCCGGTTTTGCGATCGGCGGCGGAATCGGTCTCGTGCTCGGGCTCGCGACCGGTCTCTTCAAGCCGATCGAAATCGCGCTTGATTCGACCGTGCAGATGATCCGCAATATTCCCGCGCTGGCGATGATCCCGCTCGTGATTCTGTGGTTCGGCATCGAGGAGCAGGCCAAGGTGTTCCTTGTCGCGCTCGGCGTTTTTTTTCCGATCTACGTGAACACGTTCCACGGTATCCGTTCGGTCGATTCGAATCTGATCGAGATGGCGCGCAGCTACGGCGTGAAGGGCGTGGCGCTCTATCGGCATGTGATTTTGCCGGGCGCGCTGCCGTCGATTCTCGTCGGCGTGCGCTTCGCGTTCGGGCTGATGTGGGTGACGCTGATTGTCGCCGAGACGATTTCGGCGCAATCGGGCATCGGCTATATGACGATGAACGCGCGCGAATTCCTGCAAACCGATGTCGTCGTGGTCGGCATTCTTTTGTACGCGGCGCTCGGCAAGATCGCCGACGTGCTGGCGAAGAGCCTCGAGCGCGTGTCGCTGCGCTGGCATCCGGCCTATCAACGTGGAGGTAAGGCATGAGCGCAACGACACTGTCGACGACGTTCGGCGGCATCGCGGGCCGCGATCTGGAGGTCGAACTGGCGCAGGCGCGCGTTGCGGATCACAACGCGGATGTGGCCGCGGATCTCGATGAGCGTGAGCGTGCGCGCCGTCAGGTGCGCAATGAGCGACGGGCGGCGGAGCAGGCGGGCGCCGTGGCGCGCGAAGATGCAAGGGACGCGAACGGAAAAACCCGCACAACCCGCACAGCCGATTACTCGGTCGAGCTGCGCGGCGTCGGCAAGCAGTACGGCGAACGCAAGGTGCTGACAGACTTCGATCTGTCGATCGAGCGCGGCAGTTTCGTCGCGATTGTCGGCCGCAGCGGTTGCGGTAAATCGACGTTGCTGCGGCTCGTCGCCGGTCTCGAGAAGACGAGCGCCGGCGTACTCGAAAAACGCGCTGAAGACGGCCGGCCGCTCGGCACGCGGATCATGTTCCAGGACGCGCGTCTGTTGCCGTGGAAGAGCGTGCTGCAAAACGTGATGCTCGGCCTGCCGCGCGGCGCGCGCGACGACGCGCGCGCGGTGCTTGCCGAAGTCGGCTTGCTCGAGCGCGCCAACGACTGGCCCGCGCAGCTTTCCGGCGGTCAGCGTCAGCGCGTCGCGTTGGCCCGCGCGCTCGTGCATCGTCCGCAATTGCTGCTGCTCGACGAGCCGCTCGGCGCGCTCGACGCGTTGACGCGCATCGAAATGCATGCGCTCATTGAGCGCCTATGGCGCGAGCACAAGTTCACCGCGCTGCTCGTCACGCACGACGTGCACGAGGCCGTCGCGTTAGGCGATCGCATCCTGTTGATCGAAGAAGGGCGCATCGCGCTCGATCAGCCGGTGCCGCTCGAGCGTCCGCGGGCGCGTGCGTCCGCGGGTTTTGCCGCGCTCGAAGAGCATGTGCTGCAGCGCGTGCTGAAAAATGCGCCGAACGACGACGCGTTGCGCGAGGAGGCGCACGATTCGCGCGACGCACGTGGTGCAGGTAACGCTGGCAACGCAGGCCGTTTCACGCGGCCAACAGATGTCCGTTGGGCCATCTGACATCCTTGACTGACTGAATCTAATCGCTTTCCCTGGAGTCACTCGCAATGAGCATTTCCGCAATCAACGTACGCAATCAGTTCAAAGGCAAGGTCAAGGAAATCATCCGCGGACCGGTCGTGTCCGAAGTCGATGTCGACACACCGTTCGGCATCGTGACCTCCGTGATCACGACGCGCTCCATCGACGAACTCGAGCTGCAGGTCGGCTCGGAAGTCGTCGCGCTCGTCAAGTCGACGGAGGTCTCGATCGCGCGCCTGTAAGCGCCGCGCTATTTCGCGTTCGCGCCGCTCGCGGGCGGCTCGTGCATCATTTTGTCGTTGGTGGGCTTGCGCGGACGCTTGATCGGCATGTTGTCCGGATTGCTCGAGCCCGTCGCGCCTGATGCCGACTCGGGCGGCTTTACCATCGACGATGCGGCGTCGGCCGGTTGCGCTGCTTGCGTGGGCGGCGTGGTCGAGCCTGCCGCGTTGGTCGTCGTTGGCGTCGCCGATGCCGCCGTTCCGCTCGCGCCCAGCGCCAGCAGCGCGGCGGCTGCGCTTAGCGCGGCCAGAGTGCTTCGCTTCATCGCCTTCTCCTTTTGCGTTCCTCGCGTCTGCTCGGGTTGCATGGGGTTTCCCGGTAGACCGGCGTCGCCCGCGAAAATTCACGCGCGAGCCATTCGCTCGTGACGATGCGCCAATGCGCCTCCATTCGCTCTCGAAACTTGCTACGATAAATTCAGTCACGTCGACGGAGACCGCCATGTCGAAGTCATTGAGTCCCGAAGCAATCGAAGCGTTGCGGCGCCTGAACGAAGTGGGCGTCGGCCAGCCGGCGCCGAAATTCCCGCAGTCAATCACCGCGCAGTTGCTGGCGTGCGGACTCGTCGCCGAATCGAGCGGCGACGAAGTCGAAATCACCTGCAACGGCAGGCAGTACCTTTCCGGCGATTGCGACTGAGCGAACCGACGGCGAGGTTTGCGCGACCTTGTTCAAACGAGCCGCAGCGGGTTCACCGGGGCAGGTTGCAGCGCACCGCGCTGCCGCCGGTGCCGGCGCGTTCGCGCGCGATGAACGGCGATTGGAACCGCAGCGAAGGGGGAAGTGAAGATGGAGCCGACGGGCCTCGACATGGGCGATTACAAGGAGCGCTATCAGGACTACGACATCGAAGTCGCGGTCGAACAGGTGCTCACCGGCGTCAAGGCGCATTTCCGCGTGCTGCGTGAGAGCGCGGTGGTGGTCGACTGGCGGCTCGTGCATATCGACAGTCTTTGGCCCACCGAGCACGCCGCCGCCGAGGCCGGCTTTCGCGCGGCGCGCGACGTGATCGACGCGGGGCTCGCGGCTTGAGTGCGGCTTGATTGCGGCTTGATTGCGGCGGCGCGTGAAATCGGCAACGTATTCGACTATGCTTGGCGGCTCCTTCCGACTCGCTGAGCCTCGTCATGCATCTTGCGCCTGCTGTGCCGATCATCCGCATCTTCTCCGAGGACAAAGCCCGCGAGTTCTACGTGGATTTCCTGGGCTTTAGCGTCGATTGGGAACACCGTTTCGGCGACAACTTCCCGTTGTATGCGCAAGTGCGGCGCTCCGATCTCGTTTTGCACCTCAGCGAACATCACGGCGACGCGACGCCCGGCTCGACAATTTTCGTGCCGGTACGGGAGATTGACGCGTTGCATTCCGAGCTCGAGGCGAAGGACTACAAGTACGCGAAGCCGGGTGTCGACGCGTTGCCGTGGGGCAAAGTGCTGGAAGTCGCCGATCCGTTTGGCAATCGCATCCGCTTTTGTGAGGCGCCGGAAGAAGGGGCGGCGTAACGCGCGGTGGGTGGCGATTCATTCCCGTAAACGAAACTGGGCGCCGCACCGGAATCCGATGCAGCGCCCAGTTCGCCTGCTGCCACCTGGGCAGCAGGGGCAGCAGGGTCGACGGCGAGTGCTTAGTGGCCGAAGAACACCGATTGCGGACCGGAAACCGGTTCGCGGGTGCCCGATTGCGACGACACGTTGTTCACGCCGCCGTAAGCGGTCGAGCCGGCGTTAGCACGTTCGGCCGCGACGGTTTGCGCGTTCTGGCCTTGTTGCGAAGCCGGTGCGCCGACGGACGGGCGATAGAACGGTGCCGGGCCGTAGCCGCTTGCGAAAGCCGGTGCAGCGACGGAAGCGGAAACAGCGACGAGCAAGGCAGCGATAAATTTGGTCTTCATGATGTACCTCCAGGATTTCGATTTTCAGGATGGCGTGGCAGGAAGCCGTGGGCTGTGTCTGCTACGTCGATGGAATGCAGTGTATACCCCTACTATCGAAAATTTGTGCCGATAATCTGAAATTACTATTCTCGCTGCTGAAATAATCCGTCAGAGCCGCGCCGCATATGGCTTAGCAGTGGTTCGACCCTGCTTTCCGCGGCTTTCCTGTGCGTTGGCCGGAGTCCAAATACCTGATCTTGCAAGGGTTTATCGGGCAGTCGAGGGGCACCGACGCCGGCCGCTTCCCGCGTTGCGGTAAAATTGCGGTTTCGATTCAAGTCGTTACCGCCCATGTCTTCAGCTCGTCCCGCCAGTCCGCGCCGCGTCAGCGTCGCCCCCATGATGGACTGGACCGATCGCCACTGCCGGTCGCTTCATCGCATGATTTCGCGCCATACGTGGCTGTACACGGAAATGGTGACGACCGGCGCGCTGCTGCACGGCGATGTGCCGCCCCATCTGGCGTTTACGCCCGACGAAGCGCCCGTCGCGCTGCAACTCGGCGGCAACGAGCCGGACGATCTCGCGCGCTCGGCGAAGCTCGGCGAGCAGTGGGGCTACGACGAAATCAACCTGAATTGCGGCTGCCCGTCGGAGCGCGTGCAGCGCGGCGCATTCGGCGCGTGTCTGATGAACGAGCCGCAACTCGTGGCGGACTGTGTGAAGGCGATGCGCGACGTGGTGTCGGTGCCGGTCACGGTCAAGCACCGGATCGGCGTGGATGCCGTCGAGGAATACGGCTTCGTGCGCGACTTTGTCGGCACGATTGCAGAGGCCGGCTGCGATGTTTTCATCGTGCATGCGCGCAACGCGATTCTCAAAGGTCTGAGCCCGAAAGAGAATCGCGAAATTCCGCCGCTCAAGTATGGATACGCCTATCAGTTGAAGCGCGACTTCCCGCACCTGGAGATCATCATCAACGGCGGAATCCGGACGCTCGACGAAGTGGAGACGCATCTTCAGCACGTCGATGGCGTGATGCTCGGGCGCGAGGCCTATCACAACCCGTATCTGCTGGCCGACGTCGACGCGCGCTTCTATGGTTCGACGCAGGCGCCGCTCACGCGCGAGCAGGTGGAAGCGCAATTGATCGAGTATTGCGCGGCCGAGATGGCGCGCGGCACGTATCTCGGCGCGATCACGCGTCATGCGCTCGGCCTCTATCGCGGCGAGGCGGGGGCGCGCGGCTGGCGGCGCGTTCTGTCGGACAGCAAACGGCTCGCGGCACGCGACCTCGCGATCTTCGACGAGGCGAGACAGCATCTGCGTGAGCCTGTCGAGATTTTTGAATAAAGGGCTAGGCAAACGCCGTTTGTGTTCGTATAATCTCGTTTCTTCGTTGGTGACCCGGGTTTTTTAGTTGTTTCCGGCGAGTCAAAGCAGATGTCAGTGGTGGCTGTAGCTCAGTTGGTAGAGTCCAGGATTGTGATTCCTGTTGTCGTGGGTTCGAGCCCCATCAGCCACCCCAAAGAATTCAGCGGTATCAAGCAGTTGGAAGTTTCGGAATTAAGCCCGCACACCGTTGCGGGCTTTTTTTCGTTCTGCGCACTTACGCAGTCGACATAAGCCGGCTAGAGAGACCGGGGAATAAAACGATTTCGACGTTAGGGGTGCAGCCGCTCGTTAATTTGGTCGAGTACTACGACTATTAGATTGGCGATGGCAACGGGAGCCCAAGCAAAACCCGGCGTTTGACGCCTACTGCAAGATGTCGCCAGACCGAAGAACGAGACCGAATGCAATCTTGTCGGCACGGCAGATCTCGGCGATGTGAGCCATCAGCGGATTGATGTGCTCGTCGTAGCCATGATCTGCGCATTGCATCAATGACGCCAACCTGCGGTTGGTAAAAAGCGGCGGTGATGTAACACTCTTCATCCTGAAAACCAGCGGGTCGGCACCATCGGTCGGATTGCTTGAAGAACGTCCGGAAGGCGGTGCCCGACTTTGACGAAAGGCTTCTCGAGAAAATGCCATGAAGCAGCACCGACAGCGATAGCCACAGCAATTGAGAAAAGCTGATTTTGCTGCAGGCTAATGTCAGGAAATAAAGCAGTGATCGTTTGCTGTATCGGCCATCCATAAACGTAAACCCCGTATGAATAGTCTCCGGGAAGTTTAAGCGCTTTGATGGGCCTCAGTGTCATCAGCCATAGCGGCGTCAGCAGGAAGGCAGCATAGAACGCGTATTCAAACACTGGTCCGTCTCGAAGCAGCCATGCAAGGAGATAGGTACCGAGGACCACTCGCGCGTCGATGCGGATTTTTTCCTTGAAGAGTGCCAGCAAGACGCCAAATGAAAAGAACGCCGGTAGGCGTCCAGCATCATTGTTGTTGGGCAAGCCAAAGATTGAGATGCTGTCTGGTCGATACAAAAACCAAACGATCACTGCACCGCAAGCAAATGCCGCAACGACCTTCAATCGCAATAAACCACACATGGCAAGCGCCAGTAACGCTGCATACATGAGGAGCTCATAGCAGATTGTCCAAAGCGAGCCATTCGCATCCTGGTATGCATTATTCTGGAACACGCCCGGCATCACGTAACCCATATAGGGTTGCTTGAAAATGTGGATGTACATCCAGGTGTTCCCGAAATATTGGCCTAAAGGTAGCGAGGTCAACATGGGGCCGATGACGAGCATGCAAATGGAGCCGCTCACGATGAGCGCCGGGAAAATGCGGAATACTCGGGCGACGGCGAACTTCACTGGCGACGGCTGGCGAAGCCAGCTAGACGTGACGAGAATCCCACTGAGGAAGAAGAAAAACTTGACCGCAAGCGAGCCGGAGTAGTCGAAACCCAAAAGCGCTCCGATTGGCTCATGCTCGCCCTCGCGAGGAGACAGCCCGAAAGCGTGCCCCCATATCACCGCCAGGGCGGCGATCAAACGAAACAGATCCGCGTTGTTATTTTCACGCCGGAGAGCATCATCGAGTGTCATTGATAAGTGCTCCTGTCACTTGCTCGCCGACAACGTCGCGTGCATATTGTTGAGCCCGGACTGGAGGCGGTATGCGACAAGCTGAGCGATGATCTGATGGCCAAGGTCATTAGGATGGATCGGGTCCGCTGTGCGCTCCATGGGATCGAATTTCCCGGCCTTCTCCAAAGGCATGATGGCCTCTCGCAGGGCGATCATTGGCACGCCGAGTTCCCGACCGATTGGGATCTGGTTGTCTTCCGCGCTTGACCACTTACGATCCATCGTGAAAAGCATCAGTACGGCTGGATGATTGGGCGCAGCCAGGATGCGCTGCACGACTCGCTTGTAGCTCGCTCTCATCTCTGGAGTGATGGCATCGTTATTTGCCCACTCGGTAATTACGAAGTCTGGCTTGTATCTCAGTAGGTCTTTCTGCAGGCGCTTGTCGCCGTATTCGGAATTCGTCTGGCCGATCCCGGCATTGACAAGCCTCATCCTGCTTTTCGGAAAGGTCGCTCGCCACCAGCCGAACACGCGGCCCACATAGTTTTTTTCCTGACTCGTCGCCCATGCACCTTGCGTGATTGAGCCGCCGATCGCGGCAATGGTTATCGGTTTACCCGCCCGGGCTTTCTCGAAAACTTTCCAAAGGCGCGAATCGTCTCCGTATTGGATAACCGACCGGTTCAGTGCGGCTGGGTCGACGACGCAGGATTGAGGCAGCTTCGGATCTGTGATGTAACACTCGGGTCCCGCTGCATGGGCGCAGGTGCACGCGAGAAAGCATGCAACAGAAATTATTTTTATCACGTTGTAAGAAAGTGTAATAACCCGGACCGGGATAGTACACTTATTAGTCGACGCACGCCTAATGCATCGCCGACTGTAGTCGCTACGCGACCAATTCGGCCAACACTTGATGCCCCGGGTCGTTGCATGGCGAGGACCGGATGCCTTCTTCATACAGGGTGCTTCGCGTATGCTTTGAGACCGATAGCCGAGGTCGAACACAAACGGGTAATCCCTTCCGCCATCGCACATCGCCAGCAGCCGTTGCGCTGCCTGACGGCGTTAATGCGCGGGCAAGTAGACACCGCGCCGCATTTCTCGGACAGGAGAAAGAACTAGCGTTTGTATTTCTGGTTTTTGTTCATCATCGAGCCGACGCTTTGCGGCGATTGCGTCGGCTCGATTTTGACTGCATCGCGCTTGCCTATGCGAGTTAGCGATTTTCCAAGTTCGATAAAGGGCCGTTCGATTGCCGCAAATGTGATCGATGCAGCGACACACAAAACTGCTGCGCAGATCAGTAGCGCTGTCCAATAATGCGTCGGCGAGAAAAGCGCCCAGGCTTTGAATGGCGCATGCCAGAAAAGAAGCGTCAGTGGGATGCCTTGCAACAGGTAGATTCCATAGCTGATGTGCCCCATGCGCTGCGCGGGCCGCAGCAAAAGCAGGCCGAACAGGTCGGCGCCGCTGCAAATCAGGTAAAAGGCAATCCCAATCAGGGCGATCTGGATCACGCCCGCGTGTGTCCTGGCGAACGAGAACATTATCGCTAATGCGGTAAGCGCCATGATCGACATCCAGTTAGCGCTGAGCCGCGGCTTGATGCCCTCGTGCAACAGCGATGCGGTCAAGATGCCACAAAAAAACGCGGCAGGAAGGCACCACAGGTCAGACTGCGTTGTGAGAATCAGGGCGAACGACGCGGCCAGACCGACGACCGCAAAAGTCAGGTGCATTCTCAGCTGAATAAATATTGCAGTGATGATCAGTGAGAAGTAAAACCACCATTCATATTTGATACTCCATGTGACTCCCATCAGGATGAATATAGTCCACGGGAATCCATTAATCGGTTTCATATCGTCGTTCAGGCCGAGCGCGAACCACCGGCCCAGATTCGAGACCATTGAATCCAACGGTTCTCGCAGTTCAAAGCCGGTTCGCCAGAATACGATGAGAGTCATTGCCAGAATGGAAAAGACGTAAAGCGGGCCGATCCTGAAAAGACGACCGATATAAAGTCCTTTCCAGTCCGGTCGACCGTCACGCTTCAATAGGCGCGTCCAGAACAGGTAGGCTGTGATCATGAAAAAGAGCATCACCGCGACGCCGCCAAGCGGTCTGTAGAAAAGGGAGTCGCTCGCGATCCATTGGCCATTCGCCTGGTAGTTATAGCTGATCAGGCCGTGGTAGATCATGACGGACAGAGCCAGGAATCCGCGCAAGCCGTCGATGGTGACGACTCTCCCAGAGTCTCCACCGACAGTGTCCACAAACCTGAATAGGGGCAGCGCAAACAGGCAGCACAACGCCGCCATGACGACAAAGTACGGCGCGATATTGTAGAGGCCCATGTCCCATATCTTTCTTAGGATCGGTGCGGACGAGTCTACATGAATTGGTAAGGATTTCAGCGGCTCGAGCGCAGGCATGGCGCGGCCGCCCGGTCCGGCTTCTTGGAGAAATTGCGATTGGGTTCGGCTCGTTTGTGAGCCCCGTAGCGACCCGAAGAATTTCAGCGGTAAGCTTCAGTAGGCATTTGCAAGCGGCGTCGTGAGAAACCACAACGCCGCTTTTGTTCTACCGCACGGATCGCGGCGCGATCGTGGCACGGATCGCGGCAACCATCGTCGCATGAGCTTCGAGCCTCAATGACTCCGCCCGCCATGCCCGCCGCCGCCACTCCACGAGCTGCCGCCGCGCGATCCACCATAACCGCCGCCATGCCAGCCGCCACCGCCGTGGCCGCCATGCCAATCACCGCCGCGCCAGTGGCCGCCGCCGCCGTGGTAGCAGCAGGTGCCACCCCAGCCGCCCCAGATCCCGACCGTGCCGTATACCGGCGCGTACGGTGCGTATGGTGCGTATGGTGCGCCGTACGCATAACCATAGTCGGGGTAATACGGCTGCGCGTAGCCGTAGTCATAGCCGGGCGCGACCGCGCATCCGCTCACGCCCGCTGCAATCGCCAGCCATGCCATCGATGCAAAGAGTCTGCTCACGATCGTCTCCCGTCCCCATACGTCCTCACTAAAGAGTCAGAAAGATCGCGCGCTTGGGAGTTCAGCCGTATTTGTGTCGTCGCGTTACAGCGCGGCCCACGCCGTTAGCGCTTGCGCAAAGGCTCGATCAGCGACGACAAACCGTTGTGGTCGATCTCATGCATCAACGCAAGCAGCCGTCCGATCTCGCCGGGCGGAAAGCCCTGACTCGCGAACCAGTTGAGGTAGTGGCCGGGCAGGTCGGCGATCAGGCGGCCCTTGTACTTGCCGTAGGGCATGACGCGCGTGACCAGCAACTCGAGATGTTCGGGATTCATCGTGATTCGATCGACGCAAGGAAGGTTGAGCGCGGCGCATCTTCAGACGCCCGCGACGACGGCATTTTAGCTGTGCTGCAGGCATCGCGCGGGCGTGGTAACGTCAGCGGTTTATGTTCATACAACCGATAGGACAGGTTCAATGGAATACCGCAGACTCGGCGATTCGGATGTACAGGTCAGCCTGATCGGGCTCGGCACGATGACGTGGGGCGAGCAGAACACCGAGCAGGAGGCGCACGCGCAGATCGACTACGCGCTCGATCACGGCGTCAACCTGATCGATACCGCGGAGATGTATCCGGTCCCGCCGCGCGCGGAAACGCAAGGCTCCACCGAGCGCTTTATCGGCACCTGGCTCGCGCAGCATCGCAGCGCACGCGAGAAGATCGTGCTGGCCACCAAGATCGCCGGACCCGCGCGTCAGCCGCACAATCCGCGTCATATCCGCGGCGAAACCAATCAGTTCGACCGCAAGAATCTCACCGAGGCGCTCAACGACAGCCTTAAGCGCCTGCAAACCGATTACGTCGATCTGTACCAGTTGCATTGGCCCGACCGCAACACGATGACGTTCGGCCGCCCGGCCTATCCGTGGGTCGACGACGAATACACGGTGCCCATCGAGGAAACGCTCTCCGTGCTCGCCGATTTCGTGAAGGCGGGCAAGGTACGCCATGTCGGCGTCTCCAACGAAACGCCGTGGGGCGTCGCGCAGTTCCTGCGCGCGTCGGAGAAGCTCGGCTTGCCGCGCATCGTCAGTATTCAGAATCCGTACAGTCTGCTTAATCGCACTTACGAAGTCGGGCTCTCCGAGTACGCGCATCGCGACAACATCGGCTTGCTCGCGTATTCGCCGCTCGCGTTCGGCTGGCTGTCGGGCAAGTATGAAGGCGGCGCGCGTCCGGCAGGCGCGCGCATTTCGCTGTTCGAGCGCTTCCAGCGCTACAGCAAGCCGCAAGCGGTTCAGGCCACCACGCGCTACGTCGAGCTGGCGAAGCGGCACGGTCTGTCGCCCGCGCAGTTCGCGCTCGCGTTCGTGAACAGCCGGCCGTTCGTGACGAGCAATCTGATCGGCGCGACATCGCTCGATCAGTTGAAGGAGAACATTGCGAGCGTCGACGTCAAGCTCTCGCAAGACGTGCTCGATGAAATCGACGCGTTGCATCAGTTGCAGCCGAACCCCGCGCCCTGAGTTCGCATGGACATGCAACGAAAGGCAAATGTGCCTGCCTGTCGGCAAATCACGACCTAAACTGTGGTGAGCAGTACGGGCTTGTCCTTCTTATCCGGCACGTCGTAAGTTAACGGCGCGCGCGAATAATGCGACTCGGCCCGTGAATCGGCAGCCGCGGCGGTTGTTCCGCCGCGCTGCACAAAACACAGCACCAGGACCAGGACATCGAATGGCTCAACAAAAAACAAACCCAAAACTCGAGCAGGCGCTGACGCGCGGGGATCTTGCAATCCGTCAGGCGAATTCGGCGCGGGCGACTGCGTTGCTGCGCGCGCTGGCCAAGATGATCGTCGAGGCGTCGGCGACCATCGGCGTAGAGGCGTTCACGCTGATCCCGGACGGCGACAAGATTTACGATCCCGCCGACGGCCTGTGGCCGCAAGAGCTGCAAATCTCGCTCGACGGTCCCGTGGAAGACGCCGATCCCGACGAGATCCGCACCGTGCGCCTGATCGCCGACGACCCCGGCACCGTGTTTCGCGTGGAGTGGCAGCGTGCCGACGGCAAGATCGGCCGGCACGAAGGCGGCCCGTTCGCGACGGTCGCGTTTATCTCGGACGTCGACATTCCGTGGACCGACGACGAGGACTGAGTCCGCGGCATCGCGATCATCGTCATGCACGTTCATTCGCGGGCGCCGGCTCCTTTGGAGGAACGCGCGCGAAGACGTCCGTTACTTCATCATCCTGCGCCGGAACAGCACCGCCGACACAATAAAGCCGCCTACTGCATAAACCGTCAGCACGACGACATGCGATAACGCGTTATCGAGCGGGCGCGCGAGCATCGCTGGCCGGAGCAGATCGACGGCGTGCGCCAAAGGCAGCACTTGCGCCGCACCGCGCGCCGCCGCGGGCAACTGCGAGATCGGGAAGAACACGCCCGAAAGCAGCAGCATCGGCGTCAACACCAGCGTCTGATAAAACATGAAGAAGTCATACGACGGGGCGAGCGCGGTCACCACCATCGCGACACTCGCGAACGCCAGTCCCGTCAGTACGATGACGGGCAGCGCCAGCAGCATCGACGGAAAATTGGCGTAGCCGAGCGCGCCCGCCACGAGCATGATGGCCACGCCCGATAGCACCGACTTGCTGGCCGCCCAGATCACTTCGCCGAGCACGATGTCGCCGAGCGTCAACGGCGTGTGCATGATCGCTTCCCACGTGCGCTGTACGTGCATGCGCGAGAAGCCGGAATACATCGACTCGAAGCTCGCCGACATCATCACGCTCGACGCGACCGTGCCCGCGGCGAGGAACGCGATGTACGACACGCCATCCACGCGGCCGACCATCAAGCCCAGACCGAAGCCGAGGCCGAACAGATAGATCATCGGATCGGCGAGATTGCCGAACATCGACGCGAGCGCGAGCTTTTTCCACACGAGGTAGTTGCGGCGCCACACGGCGATCCAGTTGACCGCGTTGGCGGGCAGTGCGGCGAGCGGCGCCTGGCTCGGCGGCCTCGCTTCGTTGCTTCGGTAGGTGCGTGCATCCATTGCGTGTCTCGTGCGGGGTTTGGTGCCGTGATTCTCTAGTGTCTCTTTCGGTGTCTCGTGCCGGATCGACGAAAGTCAGTCCTGCATCTCGCGGCCCGTGAGCCGCAGGAACACATCCTCCAGATTCGCCGGACGATGCAGATAGCGCAGATCCGCGCGCTGCTTGAGCCGCGCGTGCACCGGCGCCGCGTCGTTCACGTAACAGAAAAGCGTCTCGCCGCTGATTTCCGTGCGCTGCGCGAGCGGCGCGAGCTCGTCGCGCAACGCGAGCGGATCGGGGCCGAAAATCTCGATCACGTCGCAACCGATTTCCGATTCGATCAGCGCCCTCGGCGCGCCTTCCGCGATCTTGCGTCCTTCCTCGATCACGCACAGCCGGTCGCATAACCGCTCGGCTTCCTCCATGAAATGCGTGGTCAGCAGGATCGTCTTGCCGCGCGCGAGCAGCGAGCGCAGCCGCTCCCAGATCAGATGCCGCGCCTGCGGGTCGAGGCCGGTGGTCGGCTCGTCCATGATCAGCACGTCGGGATCGTTGACGAGCGCCCGCGCGAGCGTCAGGCGCCGCTTCATGCCGCCCGACAGCTCGCTCACGCGCGCGTCGGCCTTGCTTTCCAGACGCGCGAATTCGAGCAGCGACGGCACCATTGCGCGGCATTGCGCGCCGCTCAGGCCAAAGTAGCGGCCGAAGACCAGCAGGTTCTCGCGGACGGTGAAGTCCGGGTCGAGGTTATCGAACTGCGGCACGACGCCGACGCGTGCCCGCGCTACGCGCGCGCGGCCTGGAATCGGCTCGCCGCACAGATGGATCGCGCCGGCGTCAGGCGCGGCGATGCCGAGCAGCATGCGCAGCGTGGTCGTCTTGCCCGCGCCGTTTGGTCCGAGCAGGCCAAAACATTCGCCGGTGTCGACGTGAAACGACAGTCCGTCGACTACCTTCTTTTCGCCGTAGCTTTTTTCAACCTGGTCGAACTGGATGGCGGTATCGGGCATGAATGAGATCGACGTCACGGAAAAGGCGCGAATGGCCGGGAAGGCTGCTCATTCTAGGCCATCGGCTGCGAACGGGTGGCCGCTGCGGCGCGCGATCAGAGCCGCTTCTTGCACCGCCGCATGAACGCCGCCGACGCTGTCGCAACGGCGTGAAGCTCGTATGCACAAGGCAGGGGCACGCACGAGTTGCACTTAGCGTTTTCCATCCCTTGCAAGCTGAATTGCGGCGCACCATGATTAACTCAGACCGCGCTTTTGCGGAAAGGGGAAATACCATGGCGAGCTACCAGAAAATCCTGCTGTGCTACGACGGCTCGCGTGAAGGCCGCAAAGCGCTGCGCTGCGGCGCCGATCTTGCGCTGGACCTCAAAGCGGAAACGCATCTGCTCTCGGTCGTGGACATGCGCTCGAGCATCGCGCAAAGCGCGGGCCTGCTGACCGACGTCGCGTGCGGCAGCTTCGAAAAGACCGCGCGGGACATCCTGCAAGAAGGCGTGGACTGGCTGACGGAGCGCGGCGTGCGGGCTCAAGGGCACTTTGCGTTCGGCCATCCGATCGACGAGATCGCCAATCTCGCCAATGAACTGCATGTCGACCTCGTAGTGGTCGGCCACCGCTGCCGCACCGGCTTGTCCCGATGGTGGATGGGCGCGGGCAACACGCCGCTGCTCGACCGCGTGTCGTGCAGTATCCTGGTGGCGTGTTCATCGGCGCAGGAGCAGCAGCAAGAGGCGGCCTGAGCACACGGCTCGCGCTTGCGAGCTTCGCGGTGCGAGTGCGGCTGTCGAATTCGCGAACTCCAACGCCCAAGCGCCGCGCTCCCGCTCACTCGTTCAGGTTGACCGCGGCCAGCTTCCATGTGAACAGGCCTTCGCGCAGGAAGATCGCGGAGTAACGCGCGTCGCCCGCGCCGTGCTGATACGTGACGACGAACTCGTTGATGCCGCGATAACCGGCGGTGGTTTCCGGCGGCTGCGGCGGCGTGGCGCCATGCGCCGCGTTGCCTTCTCCACCGGAGTTGGCGCCATTGCCGGCTCTTTGATCCGCGCCGCTTTGATCCGCGCTATTAGCGCTGCCCGGCACTCCCGGCGCAGGTCCATTTGCCGCAGCCGGATTGCTCGCAGCCGGCGGCGCGGGCGGCCGTTCGCCCGGTACGCCGCGCGGCGGCATGCCGTTGAGCAACGCGGCCACGCCGTCGGGCGTCGCATACGCATCGACTAGCGGGCCGATCAATGCGACGCCGATCATCGCGCCGATCGCGGCCAACGGGTTGCCGTTTCCGCGCGAGTCGAGCCGCCGCGTCAGCAAACCCGTCACCTGCTGCTTGAGGCTTTCGCGCAACGCCGGGAAATCGACGTACTGATTCACCGTCTGCGCGTCGCGCGCGTCGGCGGCGCGTTTGAGGTTGTTGAGTGCGATATACGGCGATGCATAGCCAAAGCCCAAGCCGGCGATTATCGCGATAACGATCAGCGCGACGACAAGCGGACGAGCACCGCGCTTCTTGCGTATTGATACTGCTGCCATGGGCCGGGATTCTCCATCAGGTGTGATCGAACGTGGACCGGCGTTGCGCCGAAACGATCCCCACTCATGATTCCCGTTCGATGCGACGAACGACGTTTCCCGCAACGCGCCCGCACACCTTACCGCACATCAGGACTCGAACACCGCGCCCTGGACGTTGGTTTCGTCGGCGATGCAACGGTCGATCATTCTGCACACCGCGTCCATGGTGCCGACCATGATGAGCCGCGACGGCCCGTGATAAACCCGTACTGGCGCACGACGCGCCGGCTCCGCGGTATTGAGCCCGGAATTCAGCGACACCCGCGCGAACGCCGGCAACGACGACGGCAACAAAGACGCCTGTAAAGATGACGAAGCGGCATGCGCACCGGAGCCGTTCACCGGCGAGTCGAACAGCGACGCAGTGGCGGCCGTGGATGCTTCAATCAGTGAGCAGGGCACCAGTTTGCGCAGATGGCGCAAACGGCCGAACTGGCGAAACGGCAACAGGCGGGCAAGGCGTTCCATGAGGCTCTCCGGGCGATTCAACGTGTGTGCTGCGGTAGTGAGTGGCAGGCGAGGGTTGATCCGCCTGTGTACGGTGTACTGACAGGCGACCAAGCCGGCAGGCGCGATCAGAACTCGCCGGGGCGAATCAGACCGACAGCAATGCCTTCCAGCGCGAAGTCCGCACTGCCTGTCTCGACAAAGATGTTCTCGTAATCGGGGTTCTCGGCGATCAGCTCGATACCGTTGGGCCGGCGCTTCAGGCGCTTGACCGTGACGTCGTCGCCGAGGCGGGCAATGATGATCTGGCCGTCTTTCGCCTCGCTTCTTTTCTGCACCGCGAGCAGGTCGCCGTCGAAGATGCCCGCGTCGCGCATGGACAGGCCGCGCACCTTCAGCAGGTAGTCGGGCTTGCTCGAGAACAGCGCCGGGTCGCACGCATAGTGCTGTGCGATATGTTCCTGCGCGAGGATCGGGCTACCGGCCGCGACCCGCCCGATGAGCGGCAGCGACAGTTGCATGATGCTCGGATGCGGCAGCGTGAACTGATGCTGGGTGCCGTCCTGTCCGAAGTCCTGGCTGGGCAGCAGACGGATGCCGCGCGACGCGCCGGCGGCGAGTTCGATCACGCCCTTGCGGGCAAGCGCCCGCAAATGCTCTTCGGCCGAATTGGCAGAGCTGAAGCCCAGCTCGGCGGCGATCTCCGCGCGGGTGGGCGGAAAGCCGGTGCGTTCGATCGCCCGGCGGATCAGATCGAAAACCTGCTGCTGTCGTGCGGTGAGTTTTGTCATGGCGCCACTGTATGTATGAACAGGTGACTGTATTTTTATACAGTATTCGGCGCAATTCAAGCTTTACTTTAAGTTCGCGCTCAAGCACCGCGCTGCAACGTCGTCAATCGACGTCAAAGCATCGGTTTGCATGCCGCAACGCCTTGTCTGGCTGTCATTACCACTTTTGCGTATTAAAAAATGAGGAAACATTATTTTTAATGATGAAAGCCCTTCGATAGACTGGCCTCCAGTCGCGCTCATGTGCACGTGACCCGACGCAAAACAACACCACTCGCAGCTTTAGCGGACCAACACGCGGAGAACAGGACATGAATCATCGCAACACGGGGCGGGCACGGACAACCCATAAGGCGCGCACGCTCATCGCCGCGCTCGCATTCGGCGCGGCGGCCGCGCTCGGCGTGATCGGCACAATCGGCCAGGCGCAAGCCGCCGACAACACGCTGCTGAACGTTTCCTACGACCCGACCCGCGAGCTCTATCAGGACGTGAACCAGGCGTTCGGCAAGGAGTGGAAGGCGAAGACCGGCGAAACCATCACGTTCAAGCAGTCGCATGGCGGCTCGGGCGCGCAGGCTCGCTCGGTGCTCGACGGCCTGCAGGCCGACGTCGTGACGCTTGCGCTCGCCTACGACATCGACGCGCTCGCCAACAAGGGCTTGATCGACAAGAACTGGCAGAAGCGCCTGCCCGACAACGCGTCGCCTTATACGTCGACGATCGTGTTCCTGGTGCGCAAGGGCAACCCCAAGCACATTAAGGATTGGGACGATCTGACGAAGCCGGGCGTGTCGATCGTGACGCCAAATCCGAAGACCTCGGGCGGCGCGCGCTGGAACTACCTGGCCGCGTGGGCGTACGCCGCGCATCAGCCGGGTGGCAACGACCAGAAGGCCAAGGAATTCGTCGGCAAGCTCTACAAGAATGCGGGCGTGCTCGATTCGGGCGCGCGCGGCGCGACCACCAGCTTCGTGCAACGCGGGATCGGCGACGTGCTGATCGCGTGGGAAAACGAGGCGTTCCTGTCGATCAAGGAATTCGGCACGGACAAGTTCGAAATCGTCGTGCCGTCGGTGAGTATTCTGGCCGAGCCGCCGGTCGCGGTGGTGGACAAGGTCGTCGACAAGCACGGCACGCGCAAGCTCGCCGAGGCGTATCTAAACTTCCTGTACAGCCAGGAAGGCCAGGAAATCGCCGCGAAGAACTTCTACCGTCCGCGTTCGAACAAGGTGCCGGCCGAGTTGACCGCGAAGTTTCCGAAGCTGAAGCTCTACACGGTCGACGATTCGTTCGGCGGCTGGACCAACGCGCAAAAGACGCACTTTGCCGACGGCGGCGTGTTCGATTCGATCTATCAGCCGCAGTAAGTAGCATCGTCCAGGTCCGCGCCGCAACCCGGCGCGGACAGGGCAAACGCGACGCGCCGTCAGGCGTCGCGAAGGAGCGCGCCGCGGGCGCGCTTTTGGCCGATCGGGACGCCGAGGCCTGCAACACGAGCATCAACTGAAAGAGTACGAGCATGACGACGTTGACCTTCCGAAAGCCGAGCGCGTTGCCCGGTTTTGGCCTGACCCTCGGCATCACGGTGGCTTATCTGAGCCTCGTGGTGCTCATTCCGCTCGCGGCGACATTTCTGAAAACGGCGACCCTCGACTGGAGCCAGTTCGTGCGCGCGGTCAGCTCGCCGCGCGTGCTTGCTTCATACCGGCTGACGTTTTTTTCCGCGCTCGGCGGCGCGCTGATCAACGCGGTGTTCGGCTTTCTCGTCGCGTGGGTGCTGGTGCGCTACACGTTTCCGTTCAAGCGCATCGTCGACGCGGTGGTCGATCTGCCGTTCGCGCTGCCGACGTCGGTCGCCGGCATTTCGCTCGCGGCTGTCTATGCGGGCAACGGCTGGATCGGACAGTTTCTCGAGCCGCTCGGCCTGAAGGTCGCCTTTACGCCGGTGGGCGTGCTGGTCGCGCTGACGTTCATCGGCTTGCCGTTCGTCGTGCGCACGGTGCAGCCGGTGCTCGAGGAGTTCGAGCGCGAACAGGAAGAGGCCGCCGCCTGCCTCGGCGCGTCGCGCTGGCTGACGTTTCGCCGCGTCGTGCTGCCGGCGGTTTTCCCGGCGTTGCTGACGGGCTTCGCGCTCGCGTTCGCGCGGGCGCTCGGCGAATACGGCTCGGTCATCTTCATCGCCGGGAATGTGCCGATGAAGTCGGAGATCACGTCGCTTCTGATCATCACGAAGCTCGAGCAATACGACTACGCAGGCGCGACCGCGCTTGCCGTGGTGATGCTCGTCGTCTCGTTCCTGATGCTGCTTTTCATCAACACGTTGCAGTGGTACTTGCAGCGGCGCACGAGCCGCGGCGGTTCCGGTCCTGCGCCCGCAGCGAGCGTGACGAGCGTCGCGGCGATTGGCGGAGGTGTGCAATGAGCCGCCAGTCTGTCGAAACCCTCAAGCCTGCCGAAAGCGCCGAAAGCATTGACGCGCATGCCGCGCCCGCACGCGCGCCGCTGACTGCCGCGCGCCGGCCCGACCCCGTGACTGAGCCGCCCGTGGTGCGCTGGATTCTCATTGGCATCGCGCTGCTGTTTCTCGCGCTCTTTCTCGTCGTGCCGCTCGTCGCGGTGTTTTATCAGGCGTTGAGCAAGGGGCTCGGCTTCTATCTGGAGTCGCTCGCGGACCCGGATGCGCTCGCCGCCATCAAGCTCACGGCGATCACCGCGGCGATCGCGGTGCCGCTCAATCTCGTGTTCGGCCTCGCGGCTTCGTGGTGCATCGCGAAGTTCGAGTTTCGCGGCAAGGCGCTGCTGACCACGCTGATCGATTTGCCGTTTTCCGTGTCGCCGGTGATCTCGGGTCTCATCTACGTGTTGATGTTCGGCGCGCAGGGCTGGTTCGGTCCGTGGCTGCAGGCGCACAACATACAGATTATTTTCGCGGTGCCGGGCATCGTGCTCGCGACGATCTTCGTCACGTTCCCGTTCGTCGCGCGCGAATTGATTCCGCTGATGCAGGCGCAAGGCAACGACGAGGAAGAAGCCGCGCATGTGCTCGGCGCGTCCGGCTGGCAGATTTTCCGCCGCGTCACGCTGCCCAATGTGAAATGGGGCCTGCTGTACGGCGTGATTCTGTGCAACGCGCGGGCGATGGGCGAATTCGGCGCGGTGTCGGTGGTGTCGGGCCACATTCGCGGGCAGACCGACACGATGCCGCTGCACGTCGAAATTCTCTACAACGAATACAACTTCTCGGCGGCGTTTGCCGTGGCGTCGGTGCTGGCGTTGCTCGCGCTCGTGACGCTCGCGCTCAAGCTGCTCGCCGAGCGTCATATGTCGGCGGAGCTGTCGGACGTGCGCGACGTGCCCGCACATGCTGGTCCTGTCACGCTGCCGTCGGCGCTGTCGGCGTCGTCGTCCCCAGCGTCGTCGTCGGCCTCGTCGTCTGGCTCCAGGCCGCTCAAAACATCAGTCTCGCAGCAACACCCGCTCAAGCAAGGAGAGCTGTAATGGGTATCACCGTACGTAACCTGCAAAAGCGCTTCGGCGATTTCGTCGCGCTCGATAACGTCTCGCTCGATTTTCCGCCGGGCGAACTGGTTGCGCTGCTCGGGCCCTCGGGTTGTGGCAAGACCACTTTGCTGCGGGTGATCGCAGGCCTCGAATACGCGGATGGCGGACAGGTCGAACTACAAGGCCAGGACGTCGCCACGGTCGGCGCGCGCGAGCGCGAAGTGGGCTTCGTGTTCCAGCATTACGCGCTGTTCCGTCACATGACGGTGTTCGAGAACGTGGCGTTCGGGCTGCGCGTGAAGCCGAGGAAAGAGCGGCCTTCGGAAGCGGTGATCCGCGAAAAGGTGCATGAGCTGCTCAAGCTCGTGCAACTCGACTGGCTCGCGCAACGCTATCCGTCGGAGCTGTCGGGCGGCCAGCGGCAACGCATCGCGCTCGCTCGCGCGCTCGCCGTCGAACCGAAAGTGCTGCTGCTCGACGAACCGTTCGGCGCGCTCGATGCAAAAGTGCGCAAGGAACTGCGTAGCTGGCTGCGGCGTTTGCATGACGACCTGCATATCTCGACGATCTTCGTCACGCACGATCAGGAAGAGGCGCTCGAAGTGGCGGACCGCATCGTCGTGCTGAATCATGGACACGTGGAGCAGGTCGGCAGTCCGCAAGACGTGTACGACCATCCGCAAACGTCGTTCGTCTATGAGTTTCTCGGCGCGGCCAACCGGCTGCACGGCAAGGTCGACGCAAGGGGTTTCGTGGTGGACGGCGCGGCGTTGCCGGTTGCGATCAGCACCGACTTCAGCGGTCCGGCTTTCGCCTATGTGCGTCCGCACGATCTGCAGTTGTATCCGCAGTCGGCGGGGCACCGCGAAGGTATCGTCGTCGATGTGCGGCGTGTCGTGACGCTGGGCGGTTCGGTGCGAGTGGAACTCGCGGGCCGCGAGGGGAACCTGCTCGAAGCCGAACTCGATCGCGAATCATGGCGCGAGCTGCGACTCGCGGTCGGCGACGGCGTGACGGCCGTGCCGCGCGCGCTGCGCGTATTTCCGGCGCAATGAGCGCGCGAGCGGCCACGCGCAACCCGATTCGATCCAACGCGACCCACTCCAATAATTCAACTTTCGCTGAACCGGACACTTCAACATGAACTTCCAGCAACTGCGCTTCGTGCGCGAGGCCGTGCGTCAGAACATGAACCTGACCGAAGTGGCGAACGTGCTGTACACGTCGCAGTCGGGCGTATCGAAACAGATCAAGGATCTGGAAGACGAACTCGGCGTCGACATCTTCATTCGACGCGGCAAGCGGCTCACCGGCCTCACGGAACCTGGCAAGGCGGTGCATCAACTGATCGAGCGGATGCTGCTCGACGCGGAGAATCTGCGCCGCGTGGCGCGCCAGTTCGCGGATCAGGACAGCGGCCACCTCGTGGTCGCGACCACCCACACGCAGGCGCGCTACGCGTTGCCGAAAGTGATTCGCCAGTTCACCGAGGTCTTTCCGAAGGTGCATCTCGCGCTGCGTCAGGGCAGCCCGCAGCAGATCGCGCAGATGATCATCAACGGCGAGGCGGACATCGGCATCTCGACCGAGGCGCTCGACCGTTTCCCGGACATCGTCACGTTCCCGTGCTATTCGTGGCATCACGTCGTGGTCGTGCCGAAGGATCATCCGCTCGTCGGCCGCCCGAATCTGACGCTCGACGAAATCGCCGAATTCCCGATCGTCACGTATGACCAGGACTTCACGGGCCGCTCGCATATCGACCAGGCGTTCGCGAAAGCGGGCGCGCTGCCCGACGTGGTGCTGACCGCGATCGACGCCGACGTGATCAAGACCTACGTCGAACTCGGCATGGGCATCGGCGTGGTGGCCGCAATGGCCTATGACCCGAAGCGGGACACGGAACTGGTCGCGCTCGACACGCAGCATCTGTTCGAAGCGAGCACGACGCGCGTCGGCTTGCGCAAGGGCGCGTTCCTGCGCGCGTACGCGTACCGGCTGATCGAGATGTTCGCGCCGCAATTGACGGAGGCGGAAATCGCCGTGCAATTGCGCGAGGCGGTGTGAGCGCGCGATTGTTTAAGCGATCTGCCTAAACGATCCGCTTAAGCAACCAAAGGGTTTGTGAGGACTTCAACGGCGCGAGAGGGCGGCGCATCATCGCTTACAATCGCCGCCATGAACACACTGACTTCCTCCTCTTCATCAAGCGCTGCGGCGCCGCTGCCGCGCATCGCCGTGCTGGCGACCGGCGGCACGATTGCCGGCGCCGCCGCGGACGCCACCAACACTTCCGGCTATCAGGCCGGCGTGGTCGGCGTCGAACAATTGCTCTCCGTGGTGCCGGCGTTGTCGACGGTGGCGCGCATCGCGCCAGAGCAGATTGCGAGCATCGACAGCAAGGACATGGCGATGCCGCTATGGACCACGCTCGCGCAACGCATCAACACGCTGCTTGCCGCCGACGACATTGACGGCGTCGTCATCACGCACGGCACGGACACGCTCGAGGAAACCGCCTATCTGCTGCATCTGACCGTCAAGTCGGATAAGCCGGTCGTGCTGACCGCCGCGATGCGTCCGGCGTCGGCGTTGTCGGCGGACGGTCCGCTCAATCTGCTGAATGCGGTCACCGTTGCAGCGAATCCGGCCGCACGCGGGCAGGGCGTACTCGTCGCGTTCAACAACAGGATTCACAGCGCGCGCGACGTGGTCAAGACGAGCACCTATGCCGTCGATGCGTTCCAGTCGCCGGAAATTGGCGCGCTGGGCTGGGTGCAGGACGGGCGCGTCGAGTTTCAGCGCAGCGTCGTGCGTCCGCATACACGCGCGACCGAGTTCGTGATCGGCGCGAACTGGCCGCATGTGGAGATCGTCGCGAGCTATGCGGGCGTATCGCGTATCGCCGTCGATGCATTCGTGACAGCCGGCGTGCGCGGCATCGTGGTGGCGGGCACGGGCAACGGTTCGATTCACGCGTCGCTTGCGCAGGCACTCGCCGATGCAGCATCGCAGGGCGTCGCCGTCGTGCGTTCGTCGCGCGTGGGTTCGGGACATGTGATGCGCAACGGCGCAGCCGCCGACGATGCACTCGGTTTCGTCAGCGCCGGCTCGCTCAATCCGTACAAGGCGCGCGTGCTGTTGATGCTCGCGTTGGCCGCGGGCGGCGCGGGGCCGGTTGCACTGCAAAAGGCGTTCGATACGTACTGATCGATCTCGCGCGAGCGGCCCGATTCGAAGTCGGAAACGTGTCCCGCAGATGAACGTCAAATGACAACGCGGCGCTCAGGTCATCGACCTGGCGCCGCGTTATCGTTTGAGCTTGACGTTTGTCGCGATGGACGTCAGTCCGCCAGATCCGCGGGCAACTTGCCGCCGTTTGCGGCCAGCGCTTGCATCACCTGCTTGTGCAGCCAGACATTCATGCTCGCCGAATCGTTCGTGTCGCCGCTGTACTTCAGTTCGCGTGCGAGTTCCTTGCGATGCTCGAGGCTGCTGTCCACGCCGAGCGCTTTCAACGTGTCGACGATCGACGTGCGCCAGTTCAACGTTTGGCCGCTCTCGCTGACGAACTGGTCCATCACGGCAGCGACGTCCACATCGGCCAGCGGCGCGGGCGCCGGTGCAGCCTGCGGTGCGGCAGCTTGCGCCGCTGCCGGGTCCGGTGTCGGCTCGACTGCCGGTGCGGGCTGGTCGGGCTTCGCTTTGCCGAAGAGCTTGTTCACGATGTCACCAAAGATGCTCATTCTGAATCCTTTGCAGATGGGTTACCGGCGCAAGCACATACCGCTCACGGGTTGAACACTGGTTGCGAGTCGTTGCAAGTCGTTTCGACTCGGGCGAACGAAGCAGGGCACATGCGCCGCAATGATCGGCAAGCCGTACGTGATCGCCGATACGCCGCAACCAGACTCAGGGAGTGTAGGAGAAAAGCGCGGACCGAAGTGTCAAAAAAGGTCGTGCCGCGGATGCGGAGTTGCAAGCAAATGCAAGCGGACTTGCGAGCCAACGTGCGAGGGAATCTGCAAAGACAGGCGCTGGCAGGTGGCGCGCATGGCTCACCTGCTGCGAGAGATTGGCGGAAAGCGCATAACGATGAATCCGACAGCCGGACACCCGACGACGACGTCTGACCGACCAAGGCTTCCCCGGCGCCGCCGGGTGCCGCTGCGGACCCCACTTTGCCGCTCTCAGCCCAGAGCGGCTCGATTTGCCCGCTCCGCCGCGATGCCGCGCGACGGAACAGGCGCCCCACATTGGATTGCCGTGACGTGCCGAAGGAAGCGGCGTCGGCGGCAATCGGTGTTACTACGCTGCTCCGCAAGCCGCGAAGCAACCTTGCGACATCAGGCCGCTTTCGCCTCGCTATCCGGCGCCTGCGCGACTTCATAGTTGGCCATGATCTCGAGCGCGCGAACCATCGCCGAGTGATCCCACGCCTTGCCGCCGTTCGCCGCGCACACGCTGAACAGTTGCTGCGCGCTTGCGGTATGCGGCAGCGCGATGCCGAGCTTGCGTGCGCCGTCGAGTGCGAGGTTCAGATCCTTTTGATGCAGTTCAATCCTGAAGCCCGGATTGAACGTGCGCTTCGTCATCCGCTCGCCATGTACTTCGAGAATGCGCGACGAAGCGAAGCCGCCCATCAATGCCTTGCGTACACGTTCCGGGTCGGCGCCCGAGCGCGACGCGAACAGCAGCGCTTCGGCCACGGCCTCGATGTTCAACGCGACGATGATCTGGTTCGCGACCTTGCACGTTTGACCCGCGCCGTTATCGCCGATCAGCGAGATGTTCTTGCCCATCAGTTCAAAGAGCGGCTTGGCCTGCGCGAACGCTTTTTCAGGGCCGCCAACCATGATCGTGAGCGTGGCCTCGCGTGCGCCGACCTCGCCGCCGGACACCGGCGCATCGAGATAGTCGACGCCGAGCGCATTGATCTTCTTCGCGAACGCCTGCGTGTCGAGCGGCGAGATCGAGCTCATGTCGATCACGAGTTTGCCCGCTGTCAGACCGGCGGCGACGCCGTCGTCGGCGAACAGCACGTTAGCAACGTCAGGCGTGTCGGGCACCATGATGATGACGATGTCGGCGGCTTGCGAGACGGCGGTGGAATCGGCCACCACGTTCGTGCTCTTGCCCAGGTCTTCCGGCACCGGATACGCGCCGTTCACGAACAGCGTGTGACCGCCCTTGAGAAGGTTGCGCGCCATATGCGCGCCCATGATGCCGAGCCCGATGAAACCGATCTTTGCCATGTGTCTGAATCTCCAGTGTTTCCAGTGTTGTTTGCGCGCCCGCGAGGGGACGTGCTTCAAAGGCGCGCTGCGCCCGGTTCGAGCAATGCGGTGAAGATGAATCGCGCCTGGCTCACGCTGCCGCGTGCGCGGCGCCGCGCGTTTGCCCGGCCACGCTCTGCACCCAGACGAGGCCGGCCGTGGTGGTGGTGCGCGGCTTGTATTCGCAGCCGATCCAGCCGTCGTAGCCGATCGAGTCGAGCAGATCGAACAGGAACGGGTAGTTGATTTCGCCGGTGCCGGGTTCGTTGCGCCCCGGGTTGTCGGCGAGCTGGATGTGCGCGATGTGCGGCAGATTCTTTTTGATCGTGGCCGCGAGTTCGCCTTCCATCCGTTGCATGTGATAGATGTCGTATTGCAGGAACAGGTTGTCCGAGCCGACCGCGCGAATCACGTCGAGACCTTCGCCCGAGCGGTTCAGCGCGAAGCCCGGAATGTCGTACGAGTTGCACGGTTCGACGAGCAGCCTGATGCCCGCTTTCTTCAGTTCGCCGGCCGCGAAACGCAGGTTATCGACGATGGTCGAGCGCGCCTTGTCGGCATCGATGCCCGCGCCAGGAATGCCGACGAGGCAGTTCAGTTGCGGCACCTTCAGCGCGCTCGCATATTCGATCGCGCGGCCCACGCCTTCCTGGAATTCGCTCACGCGATCGGGCAGGCACGCGATGCCGCGCTCGCCGGCTTCCCAGTTGCCCGCAGGCAGGTTGTGCAGCACGAGCTTGAGCCGGTTCTGCTGAAGACGCTCGCTCAGCTCGGCAATTGCATACGGATACGGAAACAGGAATTCGACGGCATGAAAGCCCGCGTCCGCCGCGGCCGCAAAGCGGTCGAGGAACGGGACTTCGTTGAAAAGCATCGTGAGATTCGCTGCGAATTTCGGCATGGTGCGTAGGTCTCGCTGGTCGGTCAGTGGAGTGGATCGTCATGCAGGCGCAACGCGGCCGCGCATCGCGCCTGCATGATCGAATCCGTGATGTCTTGCGATGTCAGTCGGCGATGCTGATCGCGGTCGGCGCGTCCTCGCGCGTCGTGGCCAGTTCCTCGAACTCGTTGATCGCGTCGATCTCGGCGCCCATCGAAATATTGGTCACGCGCTCGAGAATCACTTCGACGATGACCGGCACGTTGAACTCGGAGAGCATCGACTGCGCTTTTTGCAGCGCCGGCTTGAGTTCTTCCGGCTTGAACACGCGAATCGCCTTGCAGCCGAGACCTTCGGCCACCGCGACGTGATCCACGCCGTAGCCGTTCATTTCCGGCGAGTTGATGTTCTCGAAGCCGAGCTGCACGCAGAAGTCCATGTCGAACGCGCGCTGGGCCTGGCGGATCAGGCCGAGGTACGAGTTGTTCACGACCACATGCACGTACGGCAGCTTGAACTGCGCGCCGGCCGCGAGTTCTTCGATCATGAACTGGAAGTCGTAGTCGCCGGAGAGCGCGACGATCGGCCGTTGCGGATCGGCTGCGCGCACGCCGAGGGCAGCCGGAATCGTCCAGCCGAGCGGGCCCGCCTGGCCGCAGTTGATCCAGTTGCGCGCCTTGTAGACGTGCAGGAATTGTGCGCCGGCGATCTGCGAGAGACCGATCGTGCTCACGTAGCAGGTGTCGCGACCGAACACCTGGTTCATCTCTTCGTAGACGCGCTGCGGCTTCATCGGCACGTTGTCGAAGTGCGTCTTGCGATGCATGGTCTGCTTGCGCTGCTGGCAATCGGCGACCCACGCGCTGCGGTCCTTCAGCTTGCCCGCGGCCTTCCATTCGCTGGCCACTTCGACGAACAGTTCGAGCGCCGCTTTCGCGTCCGACACGATGCCGAGGTCGGGACCGAACACGCGGCCGATTTGCGTCGGCTCGATATCGACGTGCACGAACTTGCGGCCCTTCGTGTAGACCTCGATGCTGCCCGTGTGACGGTTCGCCCAGCGGTTGCCGATGCCGAGCACGAAGTCGGACGCGAGCATTGTCGCGTTGCCGTAGCGGTGCGAGGTTTGCAGACCGACCATGCCGGCCATCAGCGGATGGTCGTCGGGAATCGCGCCCCACGACATCAGCGTCGGGATCACCGGCACGCCGACGGTTTCCGCGAACTTGACGAGCAGGTCCTCGGCGGCTGCGTTCAGCACGCCGCCGCCGGAGACGATCAGCGGCTTGTCGGAATCGTTGAGCAGCGTGAGCGCGGCCTCGATCTGCTTGCGCGTCGCTTTCGGCTTGTAGACCGGCAGCGGTTCGTAGGTGTCGATATCGAATTCGATTTCGGCGAGCTGCACGTCGATCGGCAGATCGACCAGCACCGGACCGGGGCGGCCCGAGCGCATCAGGTGGAACGCCTGCTGGAACACGCGCGGCACGAGCGCCGGCTCGCGCACCGTCACCGCCCACTTGGTGACGGGCTTGGCGATTGACTCGATGTCGACGGCCTGGAAGTCTTCCTTGTAGAGACGCGCGCGCGGCGCCTGGCCCGTGATGGCCAGAATAGGAATCGAGTCGGCCTGGGCGGAGTAGAGACCGGTGATCATGTCGGTGCCGGCGGGACCGGACGTGCCGATACACACGCCGATGTTGCCGGGCTGCGCCCGCGTATAGCCTTCGGCCATGTGCGACGCGCCCTCGACGTGACGCGCGAGCACGTGGCTGATGTTGCCGGCCTTGCGCATCGCCGAGTAGAACGGGTTGATGGCGGCGCCCGGCACGCCGAACGCCGTGTCGATACCTTCTTTTTCGAGCACCAGCACGGCGGCGTCGACGGCTCTCATCTTGGCCATGAATGTCTCCTGAATGTCCTGGGAATTGGCGATTAAGGCTGTTGAACGCACTTTAGGCTCGACCTAAAGGTTTGATAAGATCAGTCCGCGTCGCTTATTTCGAAACAAAAAGTATGGAATGCCGGAGGGCGGGGCGACGCGGGCAAAAAAGCGTGAGGAGACAGACATGGACCGCTTCAAGCAGATCGAAACGTTTGTGCGTGTCGCGGACGCAGGCAGCCTCGCGGCCGCCGCGCTGGAAGAGGGCGTGTCGCCGGTGATTCTCGGGCGGCGCATCGACGCGCTCGAAAAGCGCCTCGGCGTGAAGCTGATGTACCGCTCGACGCGGCGGCTCGTCGTCAGCGAAGACGGCGCCGCGTTTCTCGAGCGCTGCCGCGGTCTTCTGACCGAGTGGGATCAGGCGGAAAACGAACTGAGCGCGGGGCGGCGGGCGGTGAACGGCCACCTGATCGTGTCGGCGCCGGCCGCGTTCGGCCGCAAGCATGTCGCGCCGCTCGCGCCCGCGTTTGTCGCCGACAAGCCCGAATTGCAGGTGTCGTTCAACCTGACCGACCGTGTGGTGGACCTGGTGCGCGAGGGTTACGACCTGTCGATCCGCATCGGCGGCGCGGTCGACCCGAACTTCGTCGCGGTGAAACTGGCGTCGAACCGGCGCGTGGTCTGCGGCACGCCCGAGTATTTCCGGCAGCACGGCAAGCCGAAAACGCTCGAAGATCTGCCGCGCCACAACTGCCTCGCGTTCAATCTGCAAGGCGGGCAGAACCGCGGCTGGTATTTCCGCCGCAACGGCAAGCTCGTCACGGTGCGCGTGGGAGGCACGCTCGACTGCAACGACGGCGAACTGCTGCACCGCTGGGTGTCCGAAGGGCTCGGCCTCGGCTGGCGTTCCACGTGGGAAATCCAGCAGCAGCTCGCGCGCGGCGAACTCGAAACGGTGCTCGACGAATTCGCGCTGCCCGACTACGACATCCTCGCGGTCTACCCGCAACAGCGCTACGTGCCGGCCAAGGTGCGCTATTTCATCGATTATCTGAAGGAGATTTACGCGAGCGAGGACTACTGGAACCGGCCCGCGTATTAGCGCTGTTTCGGGTTCTGCCGCGGTTTTTTGTCAGCGGCGCGCCGCAGCGGGAATAAACTCGGCGCATGGCCGGTTATGCGATGTGAAGCTTGACGACGAACCGCACCGTATAGCCGCACATGCCCTGGAGGGCCGAGGTGGTCCAGATCGATTCAGACGCCGATTCAGACGCTGGTACAGACGCCGATTCGGACGCTGCCCGCGCGAATGGCGAGACCGATGCCGCGCGCAGCCGCCGTTTCCAGCAGCTCGCGCTGCCGCATCTCGACGCCGCGTACAACCTCGCGCGCTGGCTGTGCGGCAATCCGAACGATGCCGACGACGTCGTGCAGGAAGCCTTCATGCGCGCGTTCCGCTTTTTCGACACGTTTCGCGGCGATTCGGCGCGGCCGTGGCTGCTCGCGATCGTGCGCCGCACCTGGTACACGGAGTGGCGGCGGCGCGCGTCGTCGCATGAAACAGTGGAGTTCGACGACACGATGGACGACGCCACGTTCGAGGGGTGGAGCGCGGGCGGCGCCGATCCACAGGCGCTCCTGATCCGCGACGAGGACGCGAAGCGCGTGCACGAGGCGCTCGCGCTGCTGCCCGTCGAGTATCGCGAGGTGCTGATTCTGCGTGAACTGGAAGAGATGGGTTATCGCGAGATCGCTCAGGTCGCCGATGTGCCGATCGGCACGGTGATGTCGCGGCTCGCACGCGGGCGGCGCAAGCTCGCGGCGCTCCTCGGCGAGCCGCGCGATGCGGCGGGCGCGCCGAGCGCGTCGGTGACGCCGCTTCGGGCCGTGGCCAACGGCAGATCGCTCAACAACCGCGGCGGCGCGTCCGCCGGCAACGCTCAGGAGACGCCAGATGGACTGTAACGAAGCGCGGCCGCTCCTCGATGCGAACGCCGATCGCGAATTGCCCGCGCCGGATGCACGGCGCGTCCAGCAGCATATCGAGAGCTGCGAGGCTTGCCGGCGCGAAAGCGAGAACCTCCGGACGATGAGCCACGCGCTGCGCGCGGCGCCTTATCATCGCGCGCCGCAGTCGTTGCGCTCGCGCATTCTGGCGGGCTTGCCGGAGACGCAAAGCGGCGCGGAAGACGCTGGAGCGCGGGGTGTGGGCGCTGAGGCGGAGCAGGCGGGGCGCGCGCCGGCGCCGCAGCCGTTGGGCGGCGAGCGGCCGCGCAGGTTGGGCGATGGTTTGCGCGATCGGATCGACAGATGGTTCGGCGGGCGTTCCGCCGAGGGTGGACATGGCGCATGGGGCGCGGCGAGCCGCCCGGCGACGCCTCGTGGCGTGGCAGCGCCGTTCGCGTCCGGCTGGCTCCTGCCGCTCGTCGTCGCCTTCGGCGCGCTGGCCGTCACAGTGACGCTCAACCTGCGCCGTCCCGCGGACTTCGCGCCATTCGCCGACGAACTCGTGGCGAGCCACGTGCGCGCTCAGGTGTCGGGTCGCGACATCGACGTGATTTCGACGGACCGGCATACCGTCAAGCCCTGGTTCAACGGCCGGCTGGATTATTCGCCGCCGGTCGAGGATCTCGCGGCGAGCGGGTTCGCGCTGGAAGGCGGGCGGCTCGATTACCTCGCGCATCGACGGGTCGCCGTGCTGGTCTACCGTTACCGCAAGCACGTGATCGACGTCTACGTGTTCCCGCAGACGGGCGGCACGGACGGCGGCGCGCCGGCCACGCTTGCCCGCGAAGGCTATTCGCTCGCTCATTGGGACGCCGAGGGCATGACCTGGTGGGCGATCACGGACGCCGCGCCCGACGCGCTGAGCGGTCTGGAAACGGCGCTCAAGGCGCGCCTCGCGGCCGGCAGCGCGCGCACCGAGAGCGGTTGAGCCGGCGCGGCAAGCCGGCGCCCGCACCGGGGCGCGTTCGCTAAATGCCTGAAAACACGCCCGAACCGCGTGCTGGCGCGGTTCGATGCCTTGCAACCCGGCCCCAATCGGGCTACAATCTTCGGCTTCTCACTTGCCACACCGGTTCGACGCCCGGGTGGCTTCTATCCATAAGTCAGCACAAGGAGTGTGTATGCGTCATTATGAAATCGTCTTTATCGTGCATCCCGATCAGAGCGAGCAGGTGCCCGCCATGATCGAGCGTTACAAGAGCACGATCACCTCGCACGGTGGCCAGATCCACCGTATCGAAGACTGGGGCCGTCGCCAACTGGCCTACATGATCGAGAAACTCGCGAAGGCTCACTACGTCTGCATGAACATCGAATGCGACCAGACCACGCTCGACGAGCTGGAACACGCGTTCAAGTTCAACGACGCAGTTCTGCGTCACCTCATCGTCAAGATGAAGAAGGCCGAAACCGGCCCGTCGCCGATGATGAAGGAAGTGCAGCGCGAAGAAGCCAAGAAGTCGGCTGCTACGCAACCGTCCGAAGCGCAGGCTTAAGACACCCAATTTAAGCTACCAGAGCACAGCGCGCCGCTCTTGCCAAAGGCTACATGAACCGGCTGCAACTTACGGCCAGCGTCGTCGAACGCGAACCGGTGCGGTACACACCCGCCGGCGTTCCGATTGCAGGCTGCACGTTGCAGCACCGCACGGAAGTCGTCGAAGCCGGGATTGCCCGGCAAGTCGAACTGACCATGCAGGCAGTAGCCGCAGGCGAGGCGAGCGGTAAGCTGGAAAGCTGTCCGATGGGCGTCGAAACGCTCTTCACAGGCTTCCTGGCTAAAAAGCACCGCAACGCGAGAACTCTGGTATTTCACATCACAGCATTGCAGGACATTGGAAAGGACTGAACATGCCCCGCCCGACTGGTAAGAAATTCGACAAGCGTCGTCAGCAACAAAATCCGCTCTTCAAGCGCAAGAAGTTCTGCCGTTTCACGGCCGCTGGCGTCGAGTACATCGACTACAAGGACATCGAAACGCTGAAGGACTTCATCGGCGAAAACGGCAAGATCACGCCGGCGCGTCTCACGGGTACGAAGTCGCACTATCAACGCCAGCTGGATACGGCAATCAAGCGCGCGCGTTTCCTCGCGCTCGTGCCGTACACCGACCAGCACAAGGCCTAACCCGACGACGCGATAAGGAGCATCCGAATGCAAATCATTCTTCTGGAAAAAGTCGTCAATCTGGGCAACCTGGGCGATATCGTGAAGGTCAAGGACGGTTACGCACGTAACTTCCTGATCCCGAACAAGCAGGCTCGCCGTGCAACGAAAGAAGCACTGGCTGAATTCGAAGTTCGCCGCGCCGAACTCGAAAAGATCGCCGCTGAAAAGCTGGCTGCCGCTCAAGCTCAAGGCGAAAAGCTGGCTGGCTCGACGGTTCAGATCGGCCAGAAGGCCGGCGTCGACGGCCGTCTGTTCGGCTCGGTGACGAACGCTGACATCGCTGAAGCGCTGGGCAAGCAAGGCTTCGCAGTGGAAAAGGCGCAAGTGCGTCTGCCGGAAGGCCCGCTGAAGCTGGTGGGCGACCACCCGATCCAGGTTTCGCTGCACACCGACGTGGTTGTGGACGTGACGGTGTCGGTGCTGGGCGAGCACGTTTAAACCGGCTGCGTCGAGCATCCGATAGTATCGGCCAGGAAGTTGCTGGCTAAAGGCAGGGGCCGGGCAACCGGCCCCTGTTTTTTTGTGCGCGTCAAATTGATTTCCTGCTGGCCGCGGTCGCCTCATTTCCACGATAATCCCTCTCCATGAACGCACCGTCCAAAGATCCCCAACTCGAGTCGCTGAAAGTCCCGCCGCATTCGATCGAGGCCGAGCAATCGGTGCTGGGCGGCTTGCTGCTGGATAACGCCGCGTGGGACCGCATCGCCGACTTTCTGTCGCAAAGCGATTTCTACCGCTACGACCACCGCATCATCTTCGAGCACATAGGCAAGCTGATCGCGGCCACGCGTCCGGCCGACGTCATTACCGTGTACGAAGCGCTCGGCACCTCGGGCAAGGCGGAAGAGGTCGGCGGGCTTGCCTATCTGAATGCGCTTGCGCAAAACACGCCGAGCGCGGCGAATATCCGGCGCTACGCCGAGATCGTGCGCGATCGCGCGGTGCTGCGCCGGCTCGTTTCGGTTGCCGATGAAATCTCGGCGGACGCCTTCAATCCGCAAGGCAAGGAAGTCCGGCAACTGCTGGACGAAGCGGAGTCGAAGGTGTTCTCGATCGCCGAAGACGGCGCGCGCGGCACTCAGGGCTTTCTCGAAATCGGGCCGCTGCTCACCGAAGTGGTGGAGCGCATCGATACGCTTTACCACACGGCCAATCCGAGCGATGTGACGGGCACGCCGACGGGCTTCGTCGACCTTGACCGCATGACGTCGGGCATGCACGGCGGCGAGCTGATCATCGTCGCAGGGCGTCCGTCGATGGGTAAGACGGCGTTTTCGATGAATATCGGCGAATACGTCGCGGTCGAATACGGCTTGCCGGTCGCCGTGTTCTCGATGGAAATGCCAGGCTCCCAGCTCACCATGCGTATGCTCGGCTCGGTCGGCCGGCTCGACCAGCACCGCATGCGAACCGGCCGCCTGACCGACGAGGACTGGCCGAAGCTCACGCACGCCGTGCAGAAAATGAGCGAGGCGCAGATTTTCATCGACGAAACCGGCGGTCTGAATCCGATGGAACTGCGCTCGCGCGCGCGGCGGCTTTCACGCCAGTGCGGCAAGCTAGGGCTCATCATCATCGACTATTTGCAGCTGATGAGCGGGTCGTCGTCCGGCGAAAACCGCGCGACCGAAATCTCGGAGATTTCGCGTTCGCTCAAGAGTCTCGCGAAAGAACTCGACGTACCGGTAATTGCTTTGTCCCAGCTCAATCGCGGCCTCGAACAGCGTCCGAACAAGCGGCCGATCATGTCCGACTTGCGCGAATCGGGCGCTATCGAACAGGACGCCGACGTGATCCTCTTCATTTACCGCGACGAAGTGTATAACCCCGACAGCCCTGACAAAGGCACGGCGGAAATCATTATCGGCAAGCAGCGGAATGGTCCGATCGGGCCGGTTCGGCTCACGTTCCACGGCCAATTCACGAAGTTCGACAACTTTGCCGGCGCGCAGAATTTTTACGGCGAGTAGCGTGGTGAGTAGCACGGCAAATAAAGCGGCGAGCAGCCGCGAATCGATGACGTAGCACGAAAGCCGCGACCAAAAGCAGCGCCGAAGCAATGGCGCTGTTGTAACCGCGCTTTGCAAAGTGCGACATCGATCCTGCAACGGTACAATATGGCGGTTTTATGTCAGCCATTATGTGACCAATTTTCGGGATCCCAATGTTCGGTCGATTCATGCCCACCGAGGGCAAGTTTTTTGATATTTTCAACGCGCATGCAGAGTGCATCGTCTCGGCGAGCCGCGAACTCGAACTGCTGATCGACAATCTGCAGGACGCGGAAACCCACAAGCAAAACGTGCAAAAGGCCGAAAAGGCTGCCGACAAGCTCACGCACGAAACCATCGACCTGCTGCACAAGACGTTCATCACGCCGCTCGACCGCGACGAAATCCACAAGCTCATCACCACGATGGACGACATCCTCGATCTGATGGAGGACGTCGCCACCGCTATTTCCCTTTACGACGTGCAGTCGGTCACGTCCGAGGCGAGCCAGCTCGCGCACATCTGCACGGCGACGTCCGAGCGCGTGCAGTTCGCGGTGAGACTGTTGTCGGACATGAAGCAGGCAAGCCAGATTCTGAAGGCGTGCGAGGAAATCGACCGGCTCGAATCCGAAGCGGACCGCGTGCTGCGCGCGGCCATGTCGAAACTCTTCCGCGAAGAGGACAACGTCAAGACCCTCATCAAGCTGAAGGCGATTTACGAATTGCTCGAAACGATCACCGACAAGTGTGAAGACGTAGCGAACATCATTGAAGGCATCGTGCTGGAAAACGCATAATGCAATCGATACAACTCGCTATCTGGGTGGTCGCCGCCCTGGTCGCCGTCGCGCTGATTTTCGACTTCATGAACGGCTTTCACGACGCGGCGAATTCGATCGCCACCGTCGTGTCGACCGGCGTGCTGAAGCCGCAGCAGGCGGTCGCGTTCGCCGCGGCGTTCAACGTCATCGCGTATTTCGTGTTCCACCTGAAAGTCGCCGCGACGGTCGGCAAGGGCACGATCGACCCGGCCATCGTCGATCACTACGTGATTTTCGGCGCGCTCGTCGGCGCGATCGGGTGGAACGTCATCACGTGGCACTACGGCATTCCGTCGAGTTCGTCGCACGCGCTGATCGGCGGGCTCGTGGGCTCGGCGCTCGCCAAGTCCGGCTGGGGCTCGCTGAATTTCGACGGGCTCATGAAGACCGTGACGTTTATTCTCGTGTCACCGCTGCTCGGCTTCGTGCTCGGCTCGTTCTTCATGCTGGCCGTGTCGTGGATCTATTTCCGCACGCCGCCAAGCAAGGTCGACCGGCGCTTCCGCCGGCTGCAACTGGTGTCCGCCGGTTTGTACAGTCTTGGGCACGGCGGCAATGACGCGCAAAAAACCATCGGCATTATCTGGATGCTGCTGATCGCGACCGGCTATGCATCGTCGCTCGCCGATGCGCCGCCGTTGTGGGTGATCGGCGGCTGCTATCTGTCGATGGGCGTAGGAACGTTGTTCGGCGGCTGGCGAATCGTCCGCACCATGGGGCAGAAGATCACGAAGCTGAAGCCGGTCGGCGGTTTTTGTGCGGAATCGGGCGGGGCGATTACTCTGTTCACCGCCTCGTGGCTCGGTATTCCGGTGTCCACCACGCATACGATCACCGGCGCGATCGTCGGCGTCGGCGCGACGCAGAAGCTGAGCGCGGTGCGCTGGGGCGTGGCCGGCAACATCGTGTGGGCCTGGATTCTGACGATCCCGGCTTCGGCGGCGCTCGCCGCCGTCGCATGGTGGCTCGGCCACCATTTCCTGTAAGTTTCACGGCCTGCCGGCGGGGGACGCTGTGGTCGTCCGCCCGGTAGGCGTAACACGGTAGGCGTAACACAGCGTGGCAGCGGTGCAGGTCAACGGCTCTACCGCCGCGGGCGGATGAACGGGCCAAGCCCAACGCCCAGGCTCAACGGCCAGGCTCAACGGCCAAGCTCAACGCCTCACCTCATATCAACGGCGCGCTCGCGCCATCCATCGGCACGATCGCGCCCGTCACATAACTCGCGCGGCGGCTCGCCAGAAATAGCGCGACGTCCGCGATTTCCTCCGGTTTTGCATAGCGCCCGAGCGGCACCTTCGCCTGTCCGCGCGCCAGCGCTTCCGCGCTCCCGATGCCTTGCTGCGTCGCCTCGAGCTGGACCGCTTCCTCGACGCGCTCGGTCAGCGTCGCGCCCGGATTGATCGCGTTGATCCGGATGCCGTAACGCGCGTAGTAGTGGGCGAGGCCGACCGTGGCGAGCATCAGCGCGGCATTCGCGGCGCCGCCCGCAATATGGATGTCGCTCGCGATCTTGCCGCCCATGCCGATGATATTCACGATCGTCCCCGGGTCGCCGCCATCGCCTCTTTTCGCGCGCTCCGCCATCCGGCGCAGCACTTCCTGTTGCGGGTAGATGTACGGGAAATACTTGGCTTCCATCGTGGCGCGAAACGCGTCGGCATCGAGCGTTTCGGGGTCGTAGCGGCGCGCCGCGCCGGCGCTGTTGACCAGCACATCGATCGGGCCGACGGCGGTAGTCACTTCCTCGACGATGTCCGCGGCGCTGTGCGGTTCGTGCAGATCGGCGCGCGTGCGATGCACGTGCAAGCCTTCCTGTTTAAGCTGCTCGTAAGCGCGCGCCAGGTTGGCGGGATCGCGCGAAACGATCGCGACCTTCGCACCTTCGATCGCGAACGCGCGGGCGCATGCAAAGCCAATGCCCTTGCTGCCGCCCGTGATCAAGACCACTTTTTCTTTCAGCCCGAGATCCATTGTCGTCACCCGCTTCGGAAGAATACCGATGACGATAGCAGATCGGCGGCGTCCGCGTGCTGACCGAGCCAGGCTGCGCGCGGTGTTTCTGGACGTGCCGATCGGACAAATCTGATTCATCGCTGGGACAATGTGTGCGCGTTTAGTTCGCGTATTTATCAGCATTGCGAAGCAGATTGACCGCACTGCAGATGGCGGATGCTTTGTGCTCCAGGCAACTAACCAGCATGTATAAGGGCGCGCGCGTTGGCGCGTGCTGGGGTCGCCGCTTTCGCTAGAACTTGCCGTTGGCGAAACGGGCGATCGGGTCGTCGTTGGTCTGCGAAGGAGCGGGTGTGGGTCGCGAGGCCGTCGAGGCGCGCATGATTTGCACGGCGCCGTCATCCGCCTGTGCTTCACCTGCGCGCTGGGCTTGCCCCGTTTGTTGAGTCTGCTGCGCAAGGCGCGCCTGGCGGGCGGCGATCGAAGCCGGTGGCGGCGGTTCGAAAGCGTCGGCGGCTGCATCGATGGCGTCCGGTGTAGCGGCGTTTGCCGTCTGCGGCATCGCGCGCGCTGTGGCTGTCGATTGCGCTTGAACGGGCGTTCCACTGCTGCCGCTGTCGCTGTTGCTGCCATAGCCGCTTGCCCACGTCGACGCGACCGGCGTCGGCGAGACGGCGCCGGCCGCGCGGGCCTGCAATTGCGCTGCGGTCATCCCGGGCGGCGGCGGCTCGAACGGATCGGCTTGCGGCGCGCGCGTCGCGGCCGTTGAGAGCGGGGCGGAATCGCCAGTCGCATTCGATGTCACCCGCGGTTGTCCGGTAACCCGAGCCGTGGTGGTTTGCGAAAGTCCAGCATCGGCGGCGTAGTCCGAACCCGTCTTCGCCGTCACAGACGGCGTATTCGCGGCGCTCGCGCGGGCACCGCCTTGATCGCTGCCGTAGCCAGTCGCAGCGGAGCGCTCAGGCTGCGGCGCCGCAGCCTGATAGCTCGGCGCGTCGAACGGCGCCGGCTTGGCGGCCGGTCCGGCCATACGGCGGATGCCGTCGAAGCGCTTTGCCCAGTACGGATTGGTCAGGTAGTCGAGCCGCACCGTGCCGCCCGTCGACGGCGCATTCACGAAGCGCAGCTTGCCCACGTAGATGCCCACATGCGAGTGCGGGCGCCCAGTCGTGTTGAAGAAGATCAGATCGCCCGGCGCTATCTCGTCGGGTTCGACCGATTCGCCGCGTCCGCTCATATCCGCGGTCGTGCGCGGCAAATTCACCGAAGCCGCGCGCGCGACCACGTAGCGAACCAGGCCGCTGCAATCGAAGCCGCTATCGGGCGTGTTGCCGCCCCAGCGGTAGGGCACGCCGACGAGGCTCATCGCCTGAATGGAGATTTCCTCGCGGCCGATGCTGTGGTCCACGAAGTTCGGAAAGCCCGGCGGCGGCGGCCGATACGCCCCGTTTGCGACGACGACGGAGCTTCCCGCGCGCGACGACGTCTTCTGCGGCGCGCCGGCACACGCGGCGAGCAGCACGACGGTCAGTAGCGAGAGGGCGAGTCGGCGCATGAAAGGGAAGGCGGTAAACGCTCGTTTAAAGGCGGACGATGTCCGGATGGTAGCCGGTGAAACGCGCAACCGGCAAGAATTCTTGACAAATTACTTGAAGTTCACACGCTAAGTGTTGCCTGCCAAAGACGCCGCAGCCATAAAAAAACCGCGCCCCGGGAAAGCGGGGCGCGGCTTGAGCGGTAACCGGCCTGACGGCCAGCCGGTTGATCTTTAAAGGATTTCCGATGCGTAGTCGGCGAGGCGCGAACGCTCGCCGCGCGCCAGCGTCACGTGCCCGCTGTGCGCCCAACCCTTGAAACGGTCGACCACGTACGTCAGACCCGAACTGCCTTCCGTCAGATAAGGCGTGTCGATCTGCGCGATATTGCCGAGGCAAATGATCTTCGTGCCCGGCCCGGCGCGCGTGACCAGCGTCTTCATCTGCTTGGGTGTCAGGTTTTGCGCCTCGTCGATGATCAGATACTTGTCCACGAACGTCCGGCCACGCATGAAGTTCATGCTCTTGATCTTCAGGCGCGAACGGATCAGTTCCTGGGTCGCGGCGCGGCCCCATTCGCCCGCGGCGTCGTCGGTTTTCTGCAGCACTTCGAGGTTGTCGTCGAATGCACCCATCCACGGCTGCATCTTTTCCTCTTCAGTGCCGGGCAGGAAGCCGATGTCCTCGCCGACGGGCACGGTCGCGCGCGTCACGATGATCTCGTTGTAGCGCTTGTCGTCGAGCACCTGCGCGAGCCCCGCTGCGAGCGCCACCAGCGTCTTGCCGGTGCCGGCCTGGCCGAGCAGCGTGACGAAGTCGATCTCCGGATTCATCAACAGGTTCAGCGCGAAATTCTGCTCGCGGTTGCGCGCGGTGATGCCCCACACGTTGTTCTTGTGATGGCCGTAGTCGCGCAGCGTTTGCAGCAGCGCCGTCTTGCCGTTGAGCTCGCGAACGAGCGCATGGAACGCCGGCTCGCCGTTCTGCGGCTCGAGATACACGAACTCGTTGACGAGCATCGACGGACACAGCGGCCCGGTCACGCGGTAATACGTGGTGCCGGTCTTGGTGTCCTGCCAGCTCTCCATGCCCTTCGCATGGCGGGTCCAGAAGTCCTGCGGCAGCGCGCGGATGCCCGAATACAGCAGATCGCTGTCCTCGAGCACCTGGTCGTTGAAGTAGTCTTCGGCGGGCAAGCCGAGCGCATGCGCCTTGATGCGCATGTTGATGTCTTTCGACACCAGCACGACCTGGCGATCCGACCGGTCGCGCTGCAACGCGCGCACCACGCCGAGAATCTGATTGTCGGCCTTGCCTTCCGGCAAGCCCTCGACCGGTTCGATCGCCGTCAGCTTCGTCTGGAAGTAGAGGCGCCCGGAAGCCTCGCGGCTGCCGAGCCGCGCGAGCGAAATGCCGTCGGACATGTTGCCCGCGTTCGCCACCAGCGCGTCGAGCGTGCGGCTCACCTGACGGGCGTTGCGCGCGACTTCCGACATGCCTTTCTTGTGGTTGTCGAGTTCCTCCAACGTCATCATCGGCAGATAGACGTCGTGCTCCTCGAAACGGAACAGGCAGCTTGGATCGTGCATCAGCACGTTGGTGTCGAGCACGAAGAGCTTTTGCATCTCGACCAACTGTGCGTCCGTGCCGCGTTTTTTGCTCGTGCCGCGCGCGGTTGGCGCGACAGTGGGCGCGCTGGCGGCGGGTTGCTTCGCGCCTGGCTTGCGCGCGATGGCCGGCTGCGGTTCGGCGGACGGCTCGACAGCGGGCTCGGCCTGCGGACGCGCTGCGGGAACCGGCTGCAGCAGCGCGGCGGTTTGCCGGGTCTTGCGCCCGGAGCCCGACGCGCCGCGTGACTGCGCGGCCTCGCCTGCGGCGGACGCGGTGGCGGCAGCCGACGATGCCGGCACCGGCCGCAAGGTGGTCGCGGCATTGGCGGCGTGCGCCATGGGCGTGGCGACATTCGCGCGGCCGTAGTCGGCCGGCTCCGCGGATTCTCCCTCGGCCTGTTTCTTCGCGGCGGAGCGCGCCGGCGTGGCGGCCTTGGCCTTGTATTCGTCAGGGGGCAGGAGATTGCCGAGCTTGCTCGGGGGGGTAGGCAAAGGCATGGTTTCCCTCGAAATTATCGGGTCGCATATCGTGCGCCGCCTGTCGCATTCTGCCGGTGCCGATGTTGCGCACGCAGTTTGCGCCCGGAGGCGCGCATTCGGTCTAGAGATGCCGGTTCGCCTGGTCTTCGATCGGCTCCTTAACGGAAACGCGTGGCCGAATGAACGAACGGCTGCGCGCAATTAAAAAAGCCGCCGCCCCGTCGTACGGGGCAAGCGGCTCGCCTACGGTGTTCGCGTTGCGCCTGACGACTCCGCCAGTCCCGATGAGGGCGACGACGGCGATATGACCGTCAAGTCTTGCGCAGCGACGAAAAATTTGGGGTGGACAGGCACTCATTGCAACCCAATATAACGCGCCTCAAAGCGCTTGTACAGCCTCCAGAATTTCGTCGACATGGCCCGGCACCTTCACGCCGCGCCACTCCTGCTGCAGCACGCCGTCAGCGTCGATGAGGAACGTGGAGCGCTCGATTCCCCGCACTTCTTTGCCATACATTTTCTTCATTTTGATGACGCCGAAGAGCGCGCACAGTTTTTCTTCGGGGTCCGAGATCAAGGGGAAGGGCAATTCGAGCTTCGCCTTGAAATTGTCATGCGAGCGCAGGCTGTCGCGCGAGACGCCCAGAATTTCGGCGCCGGCTTTCTTGAACTTCGGATACAGATCGCGAAACTGCAGACCTTCGGTCGTGCAGCCCGGCGTGTTGTCCTTCGGATAAAAGTACAGCACCACCTTCTTACCCCGCAGGCCGGACAGCGTGATCTCGCCTCCGGTAGCGGCAGCGGTGAAGTCGGGGATGGGTTTATCGACTGCGATGGACACGAGGTTCTCCGGTTGTTATGGTCGGCGTGCGCGTTATGGCGGCGCGGGCCTGGCATCGAAACTTTTTGGGGGAGGGGCTACCGGTGCGCGCATAGTCTCGCGTGGCGGCTGGGCATCAGGGCAGTCTGCCGGCCTTAATCGAACAGCAACCGAATGGCAACGAAGGCTGCGTCGACTGGAAGCGCGCCGACCGACCCGTCACGGCTGGACGATCAACTCGCCGGAGCGCCCTGGAATTTCGCCCCACGTAACAGGGTACGATGGCAGCGCGCCGCGGTCCAGCGCCGCGTAATAGTCGCCCATGGTCGCAAACGTATGGCCTTGCGCGCGCCAGCCGTTCAGCAACTGTTCGAAGATCGGCGCGAGCTTTTGTCCTTCGAGTTCCGCGTGCAGCGTGAAGACCTGATCGTGCGGATTGTTTTCCGTGTGCTTCAGCATGAACGCGGCCACGTTGTGTTCGTCCACGCCGTTCACGCCGAGCACTTCGTCGAGCGTGGGCAACGTGGTCGGCATCTGCACATGCGCAAGCGTCTTGCCGTCGACGACCGGCAGATACGGCGAATGCCCGCGGCCGTCGGACGCGTAGTGCATGCCCCACGCGTCGATCTGCTCGAACGCGTGGCCGTTCATCTGCCAGCCGGCCGCGCCATGCGTGAGCGGCGGCGCGCCGAAAATATCGACGAAACGATCATGGCTTTGCTGCATTTGCGCCGCGGTCCACGCGCGATCTTTCGAGCGCACGTTGTCCTGCCAATAGACGTGGTCCCACGTGTGAATGCCGCATTCGAAACCGGCTTCGTGGATCGCGCGCATCTCCGCCGACGCCTTCACGCCGATATCCGGCCCCGGCAGCAGCACGCCGTACATCAGTTGCCTGATGCCGTAGTGCTCGACCACCGACGTACGCGACACCTTCTTCAGAAAGCCCGGCCGCAGCACGCGGCGCATCGCCCAACCGGTGTGGTCGGGCCCGAGGCTAAAGAGGAAAGTGGCGCGCGCCTTGAAGCGATCGAAAATACGCGCGAGGTTCGGCACGCCTTCGCGTGTGCCGCGCAGCGTGTCGACGTCGATCTTCAGGACGATACGGGCCAAGGATCAGCCCTTATTGCTGTTCGACGAGCGCGCGTGCTTCGGCGACGTGGCCGCGATACGCTTCGAAAATCTTGCGCAGCGCTTCGTCGAAGGTCGACTTCGGCGCCCAGCCGAGTTCCTGCATCGTGTTGTCGATCTTCGGCACGCGGTTTTGCACGTCCTGATAGCCCGCGCCGTAGTACGCGCCCGACGACGTCTCGACCAGTTGCACTTTTTTCGCGGTCTCTGCGTACTCAGGGAATTCCGCGGCCAACGTCAGCATCTTGTGCGCGAGTTCGCGCACCGAGAAGTTGTTGGTCGGATTGCCGATGTTGTAGATCTTGCCCGTCGCGACGCCGTTCTTGTTGTCGATGATCTTCATCAGCGCGCCGATGCCGTCGTCGATATCCGTGAACGCGCGTTTTTGCGCGCCGCCGTCGACGAGGCTGATGTTCTCGCCGCGCACGATGTGGCCGAGGAACTGCGTGACCACGCGCGAGCTGCCTTCCTTCGGCGTGTAGATCGAGTCGAGGCCCGGGCCGATCCAGTTGAACGGACGGAACAGCGTGAAGTTCAGGCCCTCCATGCCGTAGCCCCAGATCACGCGGTCCATCAACTGCTTCGAGCACGCGTAGATCCAGCGCGGCTTGTTGATCGGGCCGTACGACAGTTGCGATTCTTCCGGATCGAACTGCTCGTCCGTGCACATGCCGTAGACCTCGGACGTCGACGGAAACACCAGGTGCTTGCCGTACTTGACCGCCGAACGCACGATGGGCAGGTTCGCCTCGAAGTCGAGTTCGAACACGCGCAGCGGCTGCTTCACGTAAGTGGCGGGCGTCGCGATCGCGACCAGCGGCAGAATCACATCGCACTTCTTGACGTGATATTCGACCCACTCCTTGTTGATCGTGATGTCGCCTTCGAAGAAGTGCATCCGCTCATGATTGATGAGATCGCCCAGACGTTCGGTCTGCATGTCCATCCCGAAGACTTCCCAATCGGTCGTTTCGAGAATGCGTTTGGACAGGTGATGGCCGATAAAGCCGTTCACACCCAGGATCAGGACTTTCTTCATAAAGGTCGGGGAGTTTGAATGAGCTGGGCGAATTCGGCCGGAGTGACGACAGTTTCGGTGCCGTCGTGCTGATGCCGCAATTCGTGGATGGCGATCGCGCGACCGTCGCCGCATATCGCGAAAACGGCATTATCGCTTACGTGCAGGCCCGGCGGCAAATCCGGGCGAAGCGCGCCGGGTGTCGCGAGGCGTGCGCGCGCAACAACAAAACGCCGGCCGCCGACGTCGGTAAACGCGCCGGGATAGGGCGGCGCGACCGCGCGAATCAGGTTGTAGACCTGTTGCGCCGGCTGGCTCCAGTCGATGCGGCCGTCTTCCGGCTTGCGCCCGCCGTAGTAGCTGCCGTGCGACAGATCGTTCGGCAGATGCGGCGCCTCGCCCGCCAGCAGCGCCGGCAGCACGCGCCACAGCGTCTGCTCGGCGGCCACGGTGACCTTGTCGAACACTTGCGCGGCGGTGTCGTCGGGCAGGATCGGCACCGGCGTTTGCGCGACGATCGCGCCCGCGTCCGGCTTGGCGGCCATTTCGTGCAGCGTCGCGCCGGTTTCGGTTTCGCCGTGCAGCACCGCCCAGTTGGTCGGCACGCGGCCGCGGTACTTTGGCAGCAGCGAGCCGTGCATGTTGTAGGCGCCGCGCGCGGCGAGCGCGAGCACGTCGACCGGCAACATATGGCGGTAGTAGAACGAGAAGATAAAGTCCGGCCGCGCCGCGCTCACCGCCGCGCGCAGTTCCGGGCTTTTCGGATCGGCGGGCGTCACGACGGGAATGCCGTGCTCGGCCGCCACGCTCGCGACGCTGCCAAACCAGATGTTCTCGGTCGGACTGTCTTCGTGAGTGACGACGAGCGCCACGTCCACGCCGCGCGCGAGCAGCACCTGCAGGCAGCGCACGCCGACGTTGTGATACGCGAATACGACGGCGCGCGGTTTCATCGGTTCGGGCCCTGGTCGCGGTGATCGCGCTGGTCGCGCTGGTCGACAATCGGCGCCGGTTGAACAGCCTGCACGACGGTTTGACGCGGCATGTCGGCCACCGCCGTGCCGTTGCGCTCTTCGAGAATGGTCTGCACCAGATAACGCGGACGCGCGCGCACCTGCTGATAAATCCGCCCGATGTACTCGCCGAGCAGCCCGAGCGCGAAGATGATCACGCCGAGCAGGAAGAACGTAATGGCGAACAGCGTGAACACGCCCTGAACTTCCGCGCCGATGATGAAGCGGCGAATCAGCAGCAGCACGAACAGCGCCGCGGAGCCGAGCGACAGGATGACGCCGATGAACGACAGCCACTGCAGCGGCACGACCGAGAAGCCGGTCACGAGGTCGAAATTCAGGCGGATCAGCGAATACAGCGAGTACTTGGATTCGCCCGCGAAGCGCTCTTCGTGCGCCACTTCGATCTCGACCGGATTCTGCGCGAAGGTGTACGCGAGCGCCGGAATGAACGTGTTGATTTCGCCGCAGCGATTGATCGTGTCGATGATGTGCCGGCTGTACGCGCGCAGCATGCAGCCCTGGTCGGTCATCTTGATGCGCGTGATGCGCTCGCGCAGACGGTTCATCGCGCGCGAAGCCTTGCGGCGCCACAAGCTGTCCTGGCGTTGCAGGCGAATCGTACCGACGTAGTCGAAGCCTTCGCGCATCTTCGAGACCAGCTTGCCGATTTCTTCCGGCGGATTTTGCAGATCGGCGTCGAGCGTGATGACGATCTCGCCGCGCGACTGCTCGAAGCCCGCGAGAATCGCCATGTGCTGCCCGTAGTTGCCGTTCAGCAGGATCACGCGGGTCGTGTCGGGGCGCGCGCGGAACTGCTCGGCGAGCAGCGCGGGGGATTTGTCGCGGCTGCCGTCGTTGATGAAGATCACTTCATACGACGTGCCGAGCGCGTCGAGCGCCGGATAGAGCCGCGCGAAGAGCGCGCCCAGCCCGGCTTCCTCGTTGTACACCGGAATGATGATCGACACTTCCGGTGTGACGGCGCGTTGTTCCGTATAAATCATTTCCGCTTATTTTCCGTATTGTTCGCAAATTTCATTGACTGCGCGGCAGACGCGCTCCACGTCGCCTTCGTTCATCAGCGTGAAGAGCGGCAGCGTGACATTCGTCGCGCCGAAACGCTCGGCGTGCGGGAACATGCCTTCCGTAAAGCCGCGCGCGCGATACAGCGTGAACAGGTGAATCGCAGGATAGTGCACGCCGGAGCCGATGCCGCGGTCCTTCAATTGACTCATGAAACCCGCGCGGTCGATGGAAAGTTTGTCGAGCGGCAGCGTGATCTGGAACATGTGCCAGTTGCTGTTCTCGAAGTCGGCGAACGGCAGGCCGACGCCGAGCTTGTGCGCCGCGCCGCCCTCGAAGCCGGCGAAATACGCGCGCGCGAGTTTCCTGCGCTGAGCGAGAAAGCGTTCCAGATGCGGCAATTGACCGAGGCCGACGCGCGCGGCGACGTCCGTCAGGTTGTACTTGCCGCCGAGCACGTCGCAGTCCATGCCGTCGAAACCCGTGCGCGTGATGCCTTGCAGCCGGTACTTTTGCGCGAGCACGGCTTCGTCTTCGTTGTTCAGCACGAGCGCGCCGCCTTCGATCGACGTGAGGTTCTTGTTCGCGTGAAAGCTGAACGAGACCATGTCGCCGATCGCGCCGATGCGCTTGCCGTTCCATGTCGAGCCGAACGCCTGCGCGGCGTCTTCGACCACGCGCAGCTTGTGCGCGCGAGCGATCGCGTACAGGCGGTCCATGTCGACGGGCAGGCCGGACAGATAGACGGGGATCAGCGCCTTGGTACGCGGCGTGATCGCCTGCTCGAGCTTGTCGAGGTCGATGTTGCGCGTGACCGGGTCGATGTCGGCGAATACCGGCGTCGCGCCGACTTCGTAGATCACGTTGCTGGTCGACACCCACGAGGCGGGCGTCGTGATCACTTCGTCGCCTTCGCCGACGCCTGCAATGCGCAGACCGATTTCGAGCGTCGCCGTGCCGGAATTGAACGTGCGCACCGGACGGCCGCCGCAGAATTCGGAGAGCGCCGCCTCGAATTTCTGGTTTTGCGGGCCCGTGGTGATCCAGCCGGAGCGCAGCACATCGGCTACGCCCTGAATCGTTTCTTCGTCGATTTCCGGTTTGACGAACGGCAGGAAGGGCAGAGACGCAACGGTTGACTGGGTCATGAATGCTTCGCTCGATCAATGAAGCCGGGGCCCGAACGGCGCTGTGGATACACACTGCGCGCGATTCGAGGCCAAGGCCGAAAAAGGGTGCAACCGCGGAGCATACCGCGATGAACCTTACATTTTGCTTGGCCGGCATGGATGCCGGCTTACGCTGTCTTTACCCCGGCGTTTGCCGCGGCGCTTGCTACGGCGTTCCACGCGACGCGCCTAGCTGCGCGCGAGTATCACCACGCCGACCAGAATCACGCCGATGCCGACGAGCTTGTGCACCGACAGCACTTCGCCGAACAGATACCACGCGGCGAACGCATTGACGATGTAGCCGAGCGACAGCATCGGATACGCGATCGACACGTCCACGCGCGACAGCCCGACGATCCACACCACGACGCTGATCACATAGCACGCCAGCCCGCCGATGATCGGCGGCTGCGTCGCAAGCCGAAAGGCGATCGGCAGGATGTTCGCACGGGTGAATTCGAAGTGTCCAACGGCATTCGTACCGGCTTTGAGCAACAACTGCGCACCGGCGTTCAACGTGACGCCGGCGAGAATGCAAAAGAGGGAAATCGGATTCATCGAATGTTCAGGTCCTGATATGGGGTCACTGCTGCGGTTTTTCCAGCGCCGGGGCCGCCGCGCCCGCCGTTCCCGCCGCGAGCGGCTTCATCACGACGACGCGGCGCGAATCGCGCGCGATGACCTGCATCGGCAGGCCCTGCTTGAGAAGCGTGTCGTAGGTGGACGGCGGAATGAGCGCGAGCGCGTAGCGGTCGGCCTTCCAGCGCTCGACCCATGCTTGCACCGAAGGCAGCCATTTCTGCGGTTCCACCGAAACGCCGAACGCCAGTTCGTCGGGATGCTCGACCATCGTCATCGTATGGCCGATGTAGAACGGCAGCGTGTGATCCAGCACGCCGACCGAGTAAAACGGCGTGTCGGCAGGCAGTTTCGCCATTTGCGCCTTGATCGCGGGCGCGAGCGGCGCGCCGGAACTGAGGCGGCCGAACACGTCGTGGCCCGTGCCGGCGATCGTGCCGAGCAGCAGCCATGCCGCGCCGAAACTGGCGATGGCGCCGAGACTGCTCGCGCGGCCACGGCGATTCAGCCACAGCGCGGCGAGCGTCAGCACGAAGGCGACGGCGAGCGCCGCGAGCACCCACGTGCGGTACTCGGCATACAGCTCGGCCGGATTGCGCGCGCTGCCGAAGCGCGGCAGGAACAGCGAGGCAAACGCGGCGACTACGAGAAACAGCACATAGCCGGTCAGATGGCGGCGCAACTGCTCGCGCGTGACGAGCGGCAGATACATGCCGATCAGCAGCGCGATGGCCGGCGCGATCGGCAGCGTGTACGACAGCAGCTTGGAGTGCGACGCGCTAAAGAACAGGAAGATGAAGCCGATCCAGACGAGCATTATCGTGACGGGCGCGAAGCCGTTCGGCTGACGCGGCAGACGCCACGCGTGACGCACGCTTTGCACGGTCACCGAAAGCCACGGCAGGAAACCGATAATCAGCACCGGCACGAAGTAATAGAACGCTCCGGGGCGGTTCTGCTCAGGCGTCAGATAGCGCTTGAACTGCTGGACGATGAAGAAGAAATTGAGGAATTCCGGATTGCGCTGCTGCACCAGCACGAACCACGGCGTGACGATCGCGAAGAACACGATCAGGCCGCCGATCAGATGCAGACGCTTCCACACCGCCCAGTCGCGCGCGATCAGCGTGTAAAGCACCAGCACCGCGCCCGGCAGAATCACGCCGACGAGGCCCTTGGACAGCACCGCGAGCGCCATCGAGCCCCAGCACAGCCACATCCAGCCGCGCTCGCACGAAGTCTTGAGGTTGGGGCGCTGCGCGAGCAGCAACGCGCAAAGCGTGAGCTCCATCCAGAACGACAGGCCCATGTCGAGCGTGTTGAAGTGGCCCATCAGGTTCCAGTACGGCGAGGTCGCCAGCACGAGCGCGGCGAACACGCCGGTCGCCGCATTGAACACGCGCGCGCCGGTGTAGCCGATCAGCAGCACGCCGGCAAAGCCGGTCAGCGCCGTATAGAGCCGCGCCTGCCATTCGCCGATGCCGAACCACGCGAACGTCAGCGCGTTCGCCCAGGTTTGCAGCGGCGGTTTCTCGAAGTACTTGTAGCCGTTGTAGCGCGGCGTGATCCAGTCGCCGGTGACGAACATCTCGCGGGCCATTTCGGCGTAGCGGCCTTCGTCGCTCGGCAGCAGATGGCGCCAGCCGAGCGGCACGAACCAGATGACGGCAAGGGCGAGCACCAGCAGCAGGATGGCGGTGCGGTTGAGCGGTAGCCTCGACGGCGTATCGTTCATGGATTCAAACCTTTCTGGCGACGCCGCTCGCGCGGCGCCGCGTTGTTATTCGGAGATGGCGGCACGCAGCCGGCCTCGCGCGGATGGCGCGCAGTGTACGTGATCGGGCGTGACGCGGCGAGAGCGGGCCTGGGCGCGCGCGGGCGGCGCGTCGGCTGCCGCGCTAGCCTTCGATCAGCAGCGCAGCCGCAACCTTGCGGCCCTCGGCCATCAGAATGTTGTACGTGCGGCAGGCGGCCTTGAAGTCCATGGTTTCGACGCCGATGCGCTTCGCGGTGAGCGCCGCCGTCAGGCGCGGATGCGGAAAGCGCAGCCGCTCGCCGCTGCCGAATATCACGACCTCGGGCGCGGGCTCGACCAGCATCGCGAAAAGCTCGGCGCTCAACTGCTCGAAAGACGTAACCGGCCAGGGGATGACAGGCGCGTCCGGCAGCACGAGAAGGCTGCCCGCGTGACGCACCAGATTGATTTCGACATAGCCGGCGCCGTAACCGGTGACGGTATTGAGGGCGCCGCTGGAATCCTGATGTAATTTCAAATTCGTTTTCCGAAGTCGTCGCGAGACATCATGCGTGTTGAAGGCCTGATCGCGCGAGGGGCGAGCAGGGCGGTTCTACACGAGTGGGACAGGAAAGGGCCCAAAAGGCTCCCGTTACGCCTGGTGCATTGCGGAAGTCGGCCAAAATCCGCTAAATTATAACTTTTTAGCCGCCTCGCGGCGCCCCTGCTCATGCGCCGTCACAAGTGGCGCTAGGGTTCGGGGTGCGACCCACCGGCTACCTACCTGGTTCCGCCCGCTTTCGTCCACCATGGGCGGCCCGACCCCGGGCGGCCCCGCGGCGTTGCCGCACCCGAATTCCGCAATCGGCGAGCCTGCCCGGTCCGTCGATTTGTTCGCCCGAGCCGGTTGGCCGAGCCGTTCGCCGCCAGCCCCGAGCTCAAGCCTTGAAGCCCTCAATGCCCTTAACCGGGACATTAACCAGGACATTAACCAGGATGAAGTGCCCGCCGTGAAACCGATTCTCAAATCCAACAAGTTGTTGAATGTCTGCTACGACATTCGCGGGCCCGTCCTCGAACATGCGAAGCGGCTCGAAGAAGAAGGCCATCGCATCATCAAGCTGAACATCGGCAACCTGGCGCCGTTCGGCTTCGAAGCGCCGGACGAAATCATTCAGGACATGATCCTGAATCTGCCTGGTTCGTCCGGTTACTCGGACTCCAAGGGCGTGTTCGCCGCGCGCAAGGCGATCATGCATTACACGCAGCAAAAAGGCGTGCACGGCGTCGAACTGGACGACATCTACATCGGCAATGGCGCGTCCGAGCTGATCGTGATGGCGCTTCAGGGGTTGCTGAACGACGGCGACGAAGTGCTGCTGCCCGCGCCCGACTATCCGCTGTGGACCGCCGGCGTGAGCCTCGCGGGCGGCACGCCCGTGCACTACATCTGCGACGAATCGAACCGCTGGATGCCGGACCTCGACGACATCCGCGCGAAAATCACGCCGAATACGCGCGCGCTCGTCGTCATCAATCCGAATAACCCGACCGGCGCGCTGTATTCCGACGAACTGCTGCTCGGCCTCATCGAAATCGCGCGCCAGCACGGTCTCGTGATTTTCGCCGACGAGGTCTACGACAAGATCGTCTACGACGGCAAGACGCACACGTCGATGGCCGCGCTGTCCGAAGACGTGCTGACCGTCACGTTCAACAGCCTGTCCAAGAGCTACCGCTCGTGCGGCTACCGCGCCGGCTGGATGTTCATTTCGGGCCTCACCGGCGAAAACCGCCGCAACGCGAAAGACTACTTCGAAGGGCTCGGCATTCTCGCTTCCATGCGCCTGTGCCCGAACGTGCCCGGCCAGTACGCGATCCAGACCGCGCTCGGCGGCTATCAGAGCATCAACGACCTGATTGTGCCGAGCGGGCGCCTCTACAAGCAGCGCGAGCTCGCGTACGACATGCTGACGGCGATTCCGGGCGTGAGCTGCGTGAAGCCGGAAGCGGCGCTCTACATGTTCCCGCGCCTCGATCCGAAGATTTATCCGATCGAGAACGACCAGCAGTTCATCCTCGACCTGCTGCTGGAGGAGCGCGTGCTGCTCGTGCAGGGCACCGGCTTTAACTGGAAGACGCCGGATCATTTCCGCGTCGTGTTCCTGCCGAACGTCGACGATCTGGCCGATTCCATCAACCGGATCGCGCGCTTCCTCGACGGTTATCGCAAACGTCACACGGCGTAGCGCACAATACGGTGCGCAACGCGTGATCTCTCCGCTGCGCGCACCGGCCAACCGGCACCCGAATTCCCTTAATCACTACACGACACCACGCTGCATGGAACCGATCAAAGTTGGACTGCTGGGCTTCGGCACGGTAGGCAGCGGCACCTTCACGGTACTGCGCCGCAATCAGGATGAAATCAAACGTCGCGCGGGCCGCGGCATCGAGATTGCGCGCATCGCCGTGCGCAATCCGGCCAAGGCGACGGCGGCGCTCGGCGCGCAAGCCGCGAGCGTTGCGCTGACCGACGACTTCAACGCGGTGGTCGACGATCCGTCGATCGACATCATCGCGGAAATGATCGGCGGCACCGGCGTGGCGCGCGATCTGGTGCTGCGCGCAATCGGCAACGGCAAGCACGTGGTCACGGCCAACAAGGCGCTGCTCGCCGTGCACGGCACCGAGATCTTCGAGGCGGCGCGCGCGAACGGCGTGATGGTCGCGTTCGAGGCGGCCGTCGCGGGCGGCATCCCGATCATCAAGGCGCTGCGCGAAGGGTTGACGGCTAACCAGATTCAGTACATCGCGGGCATCATCAACGGCACGACGAACTACATTCTTTCGGAAATGCGCGACCGCGGGCTCGACTTCGCGACCGCGCTGAAGGCCGCGCAGGAATTGGGCTACGCCGAAGCCGACCCGACCTTCGACATCGAAGGCATCGACGCCGCGCATAAGGCGACGATCATGAGCGCGATCGCGTTCGGCGTGCCGGTGCAGTTCGACCGCGCGTATGTGGAGGGCATCAGCAAGCTCGCCGCGATCGACATCAAATACGCCGAGGAACTCGGCTATCGCATCAAGCTGCTCGGCATCGCGCGCCGTACCGACAAGGGCATCGAATTGCGCGTGCATCCCACGCTGATCCCGGCCAAGCGGCTGCTCGCGAACGTGGAAGGCGCAATGAACGCGGTCGTCGTGCACGGCGACGCGGTCGGCACCACGCTTTACTACGGCAAGGGCGCGGGCGCGGAGCCCACGGCCTCGGCGGTCGTCGCCGATCTGGTCGACGTGACGCGCCTGCACACGGCCGACCCCGAGCATCGCGTGCCGCATCTGGCTTTCCAGCCGGACCGTCTGTCGAACACGCCGATTCTGCCCATCGACGAAGTGACGAGCGGCTATTACCTGCGTCTGCGCGTTGCCGACGTGACCGGCGTGCTGGCCGACATCACGCGCATTCTGGCCGACACGGGTATCTCGATCGACGCGCTGCTGCAGAAGGAATCGGAACAGGTCGACGCCAACGGCAAGGGCGAGACCGACATCATCCTGATCACGCACGAAACGGTCGAAAAGCACGTCAACGCGGCGATCAAAACGATCGAAGCATTGAAGACCGTTGTCTCGCAAGTCACGAAGCTGCGCATGGAAGCGCTGAACTAGGCCAACTATGAACTACCTGTCAACGCGCGGCGCCGGAGCCGGCGAGCGCCACACCTTCTCCGAAATCCTGCTCGGCGGTCTCGCGAAAGACGGCGGCCTCTATCTGCCGGCCGACTATCCGCGCGTCAGCGCCGACGAGCTCACGCGCTGGCGCACGCTGCCGTACGCGGACCTCGCATTCGAAATTCTGTCGAAGTTTAGCGACGACATTCCCGCCGAAGACCTTCGCGCGCTCACGCGCAAAACGTACACGGCGGCTACGTACAGCAACGTGCGCGACGACGAAAGCGCCGCGCAGATCACGCCGCTGAAAACGCTTGGCGTCGAGAACGGCGCGCCGCTGTCGCTGCTCGAACTGTCGAACGGTCCGACGCTCGCGTTCAAGGACATGGCGATGCAGTTGATCGGCAACCTGTTCGAATACGCGCTCGCGAAGCACGGCGAAACGCTGAACATTCTGGGCGCGACTTCGGGCGACACCGGCAGCGCCGCCGAATACGCAATGCGCGGCAAGCAGGGCATTCGCGTGTTCATGCTGTCGCCGCACAAGAAAATGAGCGCGTTTCAAACCGCGCAGATGTACAGCCTGCAAGACCCGAACATCTTCAATCTCGCGGTCGAGGGCGTGTTCGACGACTGCCAGGACATCGTGAAAGCGGTGTCGAACGATCACGCGTTCAAGGCGCGGTACAAGATCGGCACGGTCAATTCGATCAACTGGGCGCGCGTCGTCGCGCAGGTCGTCTACTACTTCAAGGGCTACTTCGCGGCGACGAAGAGCAACGACGAGCGCGTGTCGTTCACGGTGCCGTCGGGCAACTTCGGCAACGTGTGCGCAGGGCACATCGCGCGCATGATGGGTCTGCCGATCGAAAAGCTCGTGGTCGCCACGAACGAAAACGACGTGCTCGACGAGTTCTTCCGCACCGGCATCTATCGCGTGCGCAAGGCGGCCGAGACGTATCACACGAGCAGCCCGAGCATGGACATTTCGAAGGCGTCTAACTTCGAGCGCTTCGTGTTCGATCTGCTCGGCCGCGATCCGTCGCGCGTGCTGCAACTGTTCCGCGACGTCGAGGAAAAGGGCGGGTTCGACCTTGCGGCGAGCGGCGACTTTGCGCGCGTGAAGGAGTTCGGTTTCGTGTCGGGCCGCAGCAGTCACGACGATCGCGTCGAGGCGATCCGCGACGTGTTCCAGCGCTACGACACGATGATCGACACGCATACCGCCGACGGCCTGAAGGTTGCGCGCGAACATCTGCAGCCGGGCATTCCGATGATCGTGCTGGAGACCGCGCAGCCGATCAAGTTCGGTGAAACGATTCGCGAAGCGCTGCTGCGCGAACCGGAGCGTCCGGCGGCGTTCGCGGGACTGGAGTCGCTGCCGCAGCGCTTCGAAGTGTTGCCGGCGGACGCGCAGCGCGTGAAGGACTTCATTGCCGCGAATACGGGCGCCTGAGTATCGAAGGGCGGGTCGGTGCCAGCATCGCCGACCCGACAAGGCTCGCCGTTGGCCCGCTACAATGTTCTTTTGACCAGCGGCCTGAAACCACAGATGTCCACTCCCACGCCCCGCGCTCCGATGCTCGCCACTGCCGACGCACTCGCGACCCTGCTCGACGCCGCGCGCGCCGTCGACGGCAGCGAGTCGGTTCCGACGCTCGAAGCGTCGGGCCGTGTGTTGTCGGCCGACGTCGTGTCGCCGCTCGACGTGCCGCCCATGAACACGAGTTCAATGGACGGCTACGCGATCCGCACCGCCGACCTCACGACGCACAGCAATCGCCGCCTGCCGGTATCGCAACGCATTCCCGCCGGCCACGCGCCCGATCCGCTGAAGCCCGGCACGGCGGCGCGCATTTTCACCGGCGCGACCGTGCCGCCGGGCGCGGACGCGGTCGTGATGCAGGAGCAAACGGAAGCCGCTGCCGACGAAGTCACTATCCTGCACGGCCCGCAGCCGGGCGAATGGATTACCGCACAAGGCGCGGACATCCGCAGCGGCTCGGTGATCCTGCCGGCCGGCACGCGGCTCACGCCGCAGGCGCTAGGGCTCGCGGCGTCTGTCGGTTGCGCGGAACTGCCCGTGCGCCGTCGCGTGAAAGTCGCCGTGTTCTTTACCGGCGACGAACTGACCATGCCCGGCGAGCCGCTCAAGCCCGGCGCGATCTACAACTCGAATCGCTTCACGCTGCGTGGCCTGCTCGAGAAGCTCGGCTGCGAGGTGAGCGATTTCGGCATCGTCGCCGATAGTCTGGATGCGACGCGCGCCACGCTGCGGGAAGCCGCGCAGGCGCATGATCTCATTCTGACGTGCGGCGGCGTGTCGGTCGGCGAGGAAGATCATGTGAAGCCGGCCGTCGAAGCGGAAGGGCGCCTCGCGATGTGGCAGATCGCGATGAAGCCGGGCAAGCCGTTGGCGTTCGGCGCGGTGCGCCGCGGGGTGGACAGCGGCTCGGCAAAAGATTCAGCCGCGGCTCCCGCTACCCCTTCAGCCGACACGTTTTTCATCGGCCTGCCAGGCAACCCCGTATCGAGCTTCGTCACCTTTCTGCTGTTCGTGCGTCCGTTCATTCTGCGTCTTGCCGGCGTGCAGGCCGTCGTGCCGCGCGCGCTGTCGCTGCGCGCGGACTTCACGCAGAGCAAGGCCGATCGCCGCAATGAATTCCTGCGGGCGCGCATCAATGCCGAGGGCGGGCTCGACCTGTTCCCGAACCAGAGCTCGGCCGTGCTGACGTCGACGGTATGGGGCGACGGGCTGATCGACAATCCGGCCAATCACGCGATCAGCGCGGGCGAAACCGTGCGCTTCATTCCTTTTTCCGAATTGCTGAATTGAGGCCGGCTGAGCCGGCGGCATCCCATGAAGATTCAACTGCGATATTTCGCGAGCGTGCGTGAAGCGCTCGGCCTGGCCGACGAAACCGTCGAGGTGCCCGAGGGCATCGCGACCGTCGGCGACGTGCGCGCATGGCTGCGCGTGCGCGGCGGCATCTGGGCCGACACGCTGGCCGAAGGCCGCGCGCTGCGCATGGCCTGCAATCACGTGATGACCGACGCCGGCACGCGCATCACCGAAGGCTGCGAGGTCGCGTTCTTCCCACCCGTCACGGGCGGTTGAGCCGCAAGGAGCCCGCTATGCCCGTTCGTGTCCAGACCGAAGATTTCGATCTCACCGCCGAGGTCGCCGCGTTGCGCGCCCGCAATCCGAAGGTCGGCGCGGTGGCGTGTTTCGTCGGCACGGTGCGTGATCTGAACGACGGCAGCACCGTCGAGGCGATGGAACTGGAGCACTATCCGGGCATGACCGAGAAGTCGCTTGAAGCGATCATCGTGAGCGCGCGCGAGCGCTGGCCGGGCATCGAGGTGCTGATCGTGCACCGCGTCGGCAAGCTTTATCCGCTCGATCAGATCGTGCTGGTCGCGACCACCGCTTCACATCGCGGCGACGCATTCGCGTCGTGCGAATTCGTGATGGACTATCTGAAGACGCAGGCGCCGTTCTGGAAGAAGGAAAAAACCGAGGCGGGCGAGCGCTGGGTCGACGCCCGCGTGACCGATGACGCGGCGCTTGCGCGCTGGGGCATCGAGTCGGGCAACGGCGGGTTGGAGTAAGCGCCGGGCGCTCGCTCGGCACGGCGCCAACCGCTCTCACTCGTCCCGCGATTTACCGATAATGCGCGTCGGAAACGGTTCCCCGGCGGGCCGTGCGGGAAGATGCGGTTCGTCGTCCGCCCGAGGCCGCTTCGGCGCCACCCGTTCGAGCAACGCCTGCTGTTCCGCCGGAATCTTGTAGTCCCAGCCGAAGCGGCTTAGCTGCAAGCTCTGCGCGATACGCAGCGCCGGTTCCATGAAGCGCACGGCCGCAGCCGGCTCGTAACGCGATTCGACGGTGTCGAGAAACAGGTACAGCCAGCGGCTGAAATGCTGCGGTTCGACTCCCTCGAGCGGCTGATGCGCCTGCTGCACATTGCCGCGGTACTGCTTCGCGCCGAGCACGAGACTCGCCCAGAACGTGCACATCTTTGGCAGATGGTCGTCCCAGCGGCCCGCGAGCGTTGCGTCGAACACCGGCCCGAGCAGCGGATCGGCGCGCACGCGGTCATAAAACGCGTACACCAGCTCGCGGATGTTCGTTTCGGTAGGCTCGGCGGCGCGCTCGACAACCGGCGCGGCCGGAAAAGACGGTTTCATGCGGGTTCCAGAAATATGCGACGATTGCGCTGCGATTCGTCAAAGCGCGCCACCGGGCGCCACCGGGCGTCCGGAACTGCCATAAAAACTACCAGTTCCGCGGAAGTCAGCTCAAAATAGCGCGCTTTTGGTGTGAATAGGCGCGGCGCGAAACGTTACCATTGGCGTCGAAGGCCCGGATTCATCGATGCAGCATAATTAAACATGTGCCAACCGTGCATCTTATGGCGAAGCCGCGGCCCCCGGCAACCCTTGCATCGACGCGGTTATCCCACGGATCGCGGCTTGCGCTCATTGTGATACTGCAACCATGAGACTGACCGATTACACCGATTATTCGCTGCGCGTCCTTTTATACCTCGCTATTCGCGGCGAGGGCTTGTCGACCATTCAGGACATTTCCGACGCGTACGGCGTCTCCAAGAACCACCTGATGAAGGTGGTGCAGCAGTTGAGCGAACTGGGCTGGGTGGAAACCGTGCGCGGCCGTAACGGCGGCTTGCGGCTTGCCGAGCGCACCCGCAAGCTGACGGTCGGCGAGATCGTGCGCGCGACCGAAAGCGACTTCGCGCTGGTCGCCTGCCTGCCGGACCAGAACGGCGAACGCCGTCCTTGCGTCATTACGCCTCAATGCCGGTTGCGCAACGTGCTGGAAGCCGCGCGTAACGCCTTTCTCGCCGAACTCGATCGCCATACGATCGATGAAGTCGCGGGTCCGCAAGGGCCGCTGGCGGCCTTGCTCGGCATACGCACGGTAATCCCGGTCGTGCCGGCGGTGCCCGTCGAGCCGGCGAGCGACAACCCGCTGCCGGTCGCCTGAACGCGGCTCGCGCGACGCGTCGCGCATTTTTCTTCGCGTGCAACGTTAAAAACTACGTCCTGAGGACAAAAAAGCGCTTGAAACCTGAATAAAACGCCTCATTTTGGTGGTAATCGAAATTGGAGGTCTCGCATGAGAATCGACAAACTCACCACTAAATTCCAGGAAGCGCTGGCGGACGCGCAGAGTCTCGCGGTCGGCCATGACAATCAATACATCGAACCGGTGCACGTCCTCGCGGCGCTCGTCGCGCAGCAGGACGGGTCCGCGCGTTCGCTGCTGTCGCGCGCCGGCGTGCACGTTCAGGCGCTGCAAACCGCGCTCGACGACGCCATCACGCGTCTGCCGCAAGTTCAGGGCACCGACGGCAATGTGCAGATCGGCCGCGAGTTGACCGGACTGCTAAACCAGGCCGACAAGGAAGCGCAGAAGCTCAACGACACGTTCATCGCGAGCGAAATGTTTCTGCTCGCGGTCGCCGACGACAAGGGCGAGGCCGGCCGCATCGCGCGTCAGCATGGCTTGTCGCGCAAGTCGCTCGAAAGCGCGATTGCGGCGGTGCGCGGCGGCTCGCAAGTGCACAGCCAGGACGCCGAAAGCCAGCGCGAGGCGCTGAAGAAGTACACGGTCGACCTGACCGAGCGCGCGCGGGCCGGCAAGCTCGACCCGGTGATCGGCCGTGACGACGAAATCCGGCGCGCCATTCAGATCCTGCAGCGCCGCACCAAGAACAATCCGGTGCTGATCGGCGAGCCGGGCGTGGGCAAGACCGCGATCGTCGAAGGGCTCGCGCAGCGCATCGTCAATGGCGAAGTGCCGGAGACGCTCAAGGGCAAGCGCGTGCTGTCGCTCGACATGGCCGCGTTGCTCGCCGGCGCGAAGTATCGCGGCGAATTCGAAGAGCGCCTGAAGGCCGTGTTGAACGACATTGCGAAGGACGAAGGGCAGACCATCGTCTTCATCGACGAAATTCATACGATGGTCGGCGCGGGCAAGGCCGAAGGCGCGATGGACGCGGGCAACATGCTGAAGCCGGCGCTCTCGCGCGGCGAGCTGCATTGCGTCGGCGCGACCACGCTCGACGAATACCGCAAGTACATCGAGAAGGATGCCGCGCTCGAGCGCCGCTTCCAGAAGGTGCTCGTCGACGAACCGACGGTCGAGGCCACGATCGCGATCCTGCGCGGCTTGCAGGAAAAGTACGAACTGCATCACGGCGTGGACATTACCGACCCGGCGATCGTCGCGGCGGCCGAGCTGTCGCATCGCTACATCACCGATCGTTTCCTGCCGGACAAGGCAATCGATCTGATCGACGAAGCCGCGTCGAAGATCAAGATGGAAATTGATTCGAAGCCCGAAGAAATGGACCGGCTCGACCGTCGGCTGATCCAGTTGAAGATCGAACGCGAAGCCGTCAAGAAAGAGAAGGACGAAGCGTCGCAAAAGCGTCTGCAACTGATCGAAGAGGAAATCGAGCGGCTCGATCGCGAGTATTCGGACCTCGAGGAAATCTGGACCGCGGAAAAAGCAGCAGTGCAGGGCAGCGCGCAGTTGAAGGAAGAGATCGACAAGACGCGTGCGGAAATCACGCGTTTGCAGCGCGAAGGCAAGCTCGAAAAAGTTGCCGAACTGCAATACGGCAAGCTGCCGGGTCTCGAGGCGCAGCTGAAGGAAGTGACGCAGGCCGAGGCGAAGGAGCAGAACAATCCGACGCGTCCGCGCCTGTTGCGTACGCAGGTCGGCGCCGAGGAAATCGCGGAAGTCGTGTCGCGCTCAACCGGCATTCCCGTCTCGCGCATGATGCAGGGCGAGCGCGAGAAGCTGTTGCAGATCGAAGACAAGCTGCATGAGCGCGTGATCGGCCAGGACGAGGCGATCAGCGCGGTGGCCGACGCGATCCGCCGCTCGCGCGCGGGTCTGTCCGATCCGAACCGTCCGTACGGATCGTTCCTGTTCCTCGGGCCGACCGGCGTGGGCAAGACCGAGCTGTGCAAGGCGCTGGCGGCGTTCCTGTTCGATTCGGAAGATCATCTGATCCGTATCGACATGAGCGAATTCATGGAGAAGCACAGCGTCGCGCGTTTGATCGGCGCGCCGCCGGGATATGTCGGCTACGAAGAGGGCGGTTATCTGACAGAAGCGGTGCGTCGCAAGCCGTATAGCGTGATCCTGCTCGACGAAATCGAGAAGGCGCATCCGGACGTGTTCAACGTGCTGCTGCAAGTGCTCGACGACGGCCGTATGACCGATGGGCAAGGGCGTACCGTGGACTTCAAGAACACGGTGATCGTGATGACGTCGAACCTGGGTTCGCAGGTCATCCAGGCGATGGTCGGCGAGCCGCAGGAAGCCGTGAAGGACGCGGTGTGGACGGAGGTGAAGCTGCACTTCCGCCCTGAGTTCCTGAACCGGATCGACGACGTCGTGGTGTTCCATGCGCTCGACCGCTCGAACGTGCAGTCCATCGCGCGGATTCAGTTGCAGCGTCTGCATGACCGGCTCGCGAAGCTCGACATGCAGTTGGTGGTCTCCGACGAGGCGCTCGAGCACGTCGGCAAGGTCGGCTACGATCCGCTGTTCGGCGCGCGGCCGTTGAAGCGTGCGATCCAGCAGGAGATCGAGAACCCGGTCGCCAAGCTGATTCTGGCGGGCAAGTTCGGTCCGAAGGATGTGATTCCGGTCGAACTGGAAGACGGCAACCTGGTGTTCGAGCGCGTGGTGCATTGAGCCACACGTCACGAACGGTCTCACGCGCGGTAATCAAGCGCGCGTAGATGGCAAAGCGGCAACGAAGGTGACTTCGTTGCCGCTTTTTTTTGCTGCTCCGTGGCCGGCAGGAGTGGTTCGCTTGCTTCAGCGGTCCGCTCGGTGCGTCGAGGCGCGCTTCAATCGCTCACGCCGCTCGCGCCAGCCCGATTTCGCTTAGGCCGTGCCCTTGCCGAACAGCGCCGACAAACCGCCGAGCGCGCCCAGCACGGTCGTTGCGTTCAGCTTGCCTTCGGCCGGCACTTCGCCTTCCGGCGTGGCCGCGTTGACCACGTGCGGCAGGATTTGTGCGAGCAGGCCGGTGACCTGATCCGGTTGCACGCCGGCTTTCGCGGCGAGGCCGGCGACGGCGTCGGAACCGAGCACGCTATGCAGCGCGTCGGCGGCGATCGGCTGATTCTCGCCGTTGCTGACCCACGACGATGCGACCTCGCCGAGGCCCTTTTCCTGGAAGCGCTGGATCAGGCCGTTCAGCCCGCCCGGCTGACTATTGACGAATTCGAGTGCGGCTGTGATCAGCGCAGCCTGGCCGCCGCCTTCGGGCGATTTGCCGACCAGGGAACCGAGGGTATCGAGTAGGCTCATGATGGGTCTCTCTTGAATGCCGGCACGTCGATGACGGGCCGGCGGGTGAGGCGCCGCGCGGCTGCGCGGCGTCGAGGGGAAAGAAGGTAGTGCGTGCGGTGCGGTGGTGCCCGTGGTGCGCCAACTGTGCCGGCTGCACTGGGTGCGCCCACGGCGCAAACATCGCTGCGCGGCGCACTGCCTTGCTGTTCGATCAATGTCCGACACGGTTTGCATCGGACGGGTTCTTCATGCGCCGCCGGAAGCCGCCGCTGCCGACGCGGCTTTGCTCTTCTTCGCTTTCTTCTTCGATGCTTTGGCGCCCGACGCGTCGGCCGGCGCGCTTGCAGCCGTGGCGGCGGTGGCCGTGGTTGTGGCGGTAGTAGCGGTGCCAGCAGGCGCCGATGCCGCTGCGGCCTCCTTAGCCTTCTTCGACTTGGATGACTTTGCGGACTTCGACGCCTTCGCGCCCGAAGCATCCACAGGCGTGGCCGGCGCCGCGGTTGCCGGCGTTGTGGCCGCGGTCGCGGTCGTATTAGCCGCGGGCGCGGCCTTCGTCTCCGTCGGCTTCGTGGCCGCGGACGGCGTAGCCGCAGGTTTGGCGGCCGCTTTTGCGCCCGTAGGCGGCGTTGACGAGCCGTTGATCGTCAGGCCCGCCGCTTCCAGATTCACGACCGACTTGCTGCCGATGCCCTTGACGCGCGCGGCCAGATCGTCGGCGTCCTTGAACGGGCCGTTCTTGCTGCGTTCTTCGATGATCGCCTTCGCATGCGCGGGCCCGATGCCCTTGACCGATTCGAGCGCCGCCTGATCGGCGGAGTTGACTTCCACTGCTGCCGCGAATCCGGCCGACAGCGAGAACGCGAGAGCAACGCAAAGCATCACGAGCTTTTTCAGCATGGCAAGCACTCCATTGGGGGCAAAAAGTTAGCCGGAAACGGGCGACGCATCGCTCAGCAGGCGCTGCGCATAAGCATAGGACAAATGCGCCCCTTTATTTGCGAACGCCGACGATTTATACCGATCGATTGATGGCAAGTAAATCGCCATGAACAATCTTTAAACCTTTTGCCTCGATATAAGGCGGTTGTGCGCCGATTGCTCACATCGTCCGCGCGCGCGTGGCCGTGTCGACGAATGAGCGGCAATAGACGACAGCGCGAATGACAGCGCGGCGCGCTTGACTTAGAGTGCACTCGAAGTCCTAACCTGAGTCCTGTCATGTCGAAAACGTCGAACGCACTCACCATCGGGCAGGTCGCCGAGACCATCGGCGTCTCCACGCACACGCTGCGTTATTACGAGCAGGCCGGGCTGATTCGCGCGGTCGGCCGCACGCAGGCGGGGCATCGCCTGTACTCGCCGGCCGACCTCGACTGGCTGCGGTTCTTGATGCGCCTGAAGGCGACCGGCATGCCGATCGCCGGCATGCAGGCCTTCGCGGCGCTGCGGGCGGAAGGTCAGCAGACGATGGGCGCGCGTCGCGACCTGCTCGCCGCGCATCGCGATGCGGTGCTGGCGCGGATCGCCGAGTTGCAGACGAACCTCGGCGCGATCATCGACAAGATCGCGTATTACGAAGGCGAAGCGGCCGGCCAGACGCCCGCGGCGGGCGGCCGGACACGGCGGATCGACGACACGTCATCCCTATCACACTCGGAAAAGGACTCACCATGGACCACGCACAAAACGACCGCTACACGCAAGGCTGGAACAAGCTGAGGGAAATCGACGGCTCGGCGGGCGAGCAGGTCATCGCCGCGCTCGCGCCGATCGCACCGGACTTCGCGCGTCTTTTGATCGAATTCGGTTTCGGCGATATTTACAGCCGTCCGCAGCTCGATTTGCGCGCGCGCGAAATTGCGACGATCGCTTCGCTTGCCACGCTCGGCTGCGCGCAGCCGCAGTTGAAGGTGCATATCGAAGCAGCGCTGAATGTCGGCTGCTCGCGCGAGGAAATCGTCGAAGTGTTCATGCAGATGGCGTTGTATGCCGGCTTTCCGGCGGCGCTGAACGCGCTCTTTGCCGCACGCGAGATTTTCGAGCGGCATGATCGGGAGGCGGGCGGGGCGGAGGCGCGGGTTGAAGCGGCGGATGCGGGTTGAAGCGGTGGATGCGGGCCGCGTATTTGAGCGGCTGCGTTTAGTCGTCGCCTGGAACCGGCGTTCGGAACCTGCGCTCAACACACGCACTGCACCTATGCCCGGCCCGCCCGCGCCCGGTACGGGGGGCGGACATAGAAACAATCCGCGCTTCCAACCAACCGCACCGCCGCACCGCCGCCCGCGACTTCAGCTATCAAACCCCAGCATCGGTCCGCAACGCCGCGGCCGCGCGCACGTGCCGCCTGCTGACCACTCGCCAGTAAAGCAGCAAGCCAATCCCGGCAATCGCGAGACTCGCGGTATTGGCCACCCAGAAGCCGCGTGCGCCGGTCAACCACGGCGGGATCGTGCCGCTCACATTGAAGCCGAGCAGATAACCGCCGCCGAGGCCTACGCCCCACAGCGCCACCGCGTAGATCACCGTCGGCACGACCGCGACCTTGTACGCGCGCAGCACGAACGCGGTGGTGATCTGCAACGCGTCGAACGCGTGGTAGCACACGACGATCAGCACGAGCGGCATCGCCGCGGCCACGACTTGCGCATTCGGCGTATAGCCTTCGATCACATACGGGCGCAGCGCGAGCACGATGACGCCGTAACAGCAGGCGATCGCGACGGCCATCATGATGCCGTGCCGCGACAGCGTGCGCGCCGCTTCCGGGCGATGCGCGCCGAGCGCCTGAGCGACGAGCGTCGACGAAGCAATGCCGATCGACAGCGGCGTCATGTACAACACCGCGCCGATGTTGCCGGCGATCTGATGCCCGGCGAGCGTCGTCGTGCCGAAGCGCGCGATGAAAAGCGCCATGAACGTGTACGACGTGACTTCGATCAGATACGACAGTCCCATCGGGACGCCGAGCCGCAACTGCGCCGCCTGGCGCCGCCAGACCGGCCAGCAAAAGCGCCGGAAGATCGCGAAGGGCGTGAACACGTCGACGCGCGTGAGCAGCAGCATGCCGACGAGCGCGAGCGCCCAGTTAATCAGGCTGCTTGCCAGCGCACAGCCAGGGCCGCCGAGCGCCGGCACACCGAGACCGCCGAAAATAAACCACGTATTGAGCGGCACCTTCAGCAACAGGCCGCCGATCTGCAGAATCATCACGAGCCGCGGCTTGCCGACTGCATTGCTGATCGAACCGTAAACGCGAAAGACGAGACCGGCGGGCAGACCGAACGCGAGTATCCGCAGATACGACACCGTGCGCTCGTGCAGCGCCTCCGGCACGCGCGCGAGCTTCAGCAGATGGCCCGGAAAGAACAGGATCAGAAAGCCGATCACTGTCAGCGCAAGCGCGAGCCACAGCGCCTGGCGGATCTCCTCGCCGATCTCTTCATAGCGGCGCGCGCCGTAGAGTTGCGCGGTGATCGGCTGCAGCGCCGTGAGAATGCCGGTCAGGCCGATGTACACCGAAATGTAGATGGACGAGCCGAGGCCGAGCGCGGCGAGATCGACGGCCGAATAACGGCCGACCATGGCCGTGTCGATCACGCCGAACGCGATGATCGCCAGTTGGCCGATCAGCACCGGCCACGCGAGCGCTGCGATTTTCCGTAGGTCGGCGAGCATCGTCGTTCAGTCGGCTTTCTTGTGCCAGCTGCGCCGTTTGACGACGGGCGGCTTCGGCCGGTCGATGCGGACATACAGGCGGAAGCGTTCGTCGCGGTCGGCCGCACGGCGGCCTTCCCACACGAGCTTCCACACGAAGTTGGACATTGCGCTCGGCTCGCCGTAGTCCTGCGTGTCCTGACGCAGAATCACGTCGCAATCCTCATTGAACGCGAAGTGCATGTCGCCGAAATACGCGAAGGTCGCGATCTGCGCATTGCCGAGGCGCACCGGCGATATGCAGGTGTAGTCGTCCGGCAGATGGCTCGAGATCTGTTGGGCCACGTCCTTATATGTCCGGCTGTAGTTGACGACCGGCAGCCACAAGGTCATGAGCAGCACCCACATCAGCGTCGTGCCCGCGCTGGAGAGCACCACGCTGCGCCACAACACCTTCGGATGGCGCGCGAGACGCCATTGCACCAGCACGAACCAGCACACGGTCACCGCGACCGCGCAGACGAACGAAAGAATCTTGAACTGCGGCGCAAAGCCCGGCGCGAGGCGCGCGAGATTGCGCGCCAGCGGGTGCGGGAAACCGGTCAGCCCGGCCACATAAACGAGCCACACGAAGCTGCCGAGAATCGTGAAGCTGAGCAGGGCGAACCAGTCGATCGCGTTGATTGCGCCGCGCTTGAGCGTAGGCAGCGCGAAGGTGGCCAGCACCGCGAGCGGCGGCAGCAGCAGCATATAGAGCCGGTTCGACTGATGGCTTTGCAGCACCACCAGCACGAACAGCGGCCCGATCACCGAAAGGGGAATCGCCACGTGCGGCCCGCGGCGCAGCCCCGACCAACTGAACCACGCCCATAGCGCGAGCGGCCACGCGGGCCACGTGAAGAGCGGCAGGTTTTTGAGCGCGTAAGCCGCCACCGAGCCGGGCGGGCCGGCGAACGAACTCAGGCTCACGTGCACCCACTGGTTCAGATACCAGACGGCGTCGACGGGAAACGCGGCCAGCGCGGCAATCGGCCATGCGACCGACAGCCCGAGAGCGATCGGCAGGCCGGCCAGCAGCAGCCAGCGCGAGCGCGTTTCGCGCACGATCAAGGTCATCGCGAGCGTGCCGAGCAGCAGCGCGCCGACCAGCACCGGGCTGCTCGCGAGCGTCACGAGGCCGAGTGCGAGGCCCCAGATCGAAGCGCCCTGAATCGGCTTGTCGATCATCCGCACGAGGCCGTACACCAGCATCGCGATGCCGACGAATTGCGCGAGTTGCGGCGTCGTTTCGTGGCCGCGTTCGGCGAGGCCGAAGCAGGCGAGCAGGATCAGCAGGGCGCCGTCGGCGAGCGTGCGGCCGTAGTCGCGCGGCTCCGGCTCGCCGCCGAATGCGTATTTGAACGGCTGCACTTCGGCGCGCCGCCCGAGCAGGTAGGCCGCATACCAGACGAACGCGCAGCCCGCGCAGAACAGCAGCCCTGTGAAGACGCGCGATGCATTGCTCGCGTCGACCCACGGCGCCAGCACGCGGATCGCGATCGCGCCGAGCCAGTAGCCGAGCGGGCCGTCTTCAGTGAGGTATTTGCCGACGAGATTCGGCAGCAGCCAGTCGTGCGCGCTGCCGTTCGCCATGGTCCACATCACGCCGAAGCCGGCTGCGTCCTCGTTCTTCCACGGATCGCGGCCGAACAGGCCGAACGACGCGTAGACGATACAGATGGTCAACAGCAGCCAGCGTGGCAGCGCACTGGTCGCGGAGGCAGTGAGGCGAACGACAGGTCTCATGCGGTTTGGGATAGTGGATAAGCGAAAGCCGTCACCGGACTACCTTCCTGCCGGCGATGGCCCGATTGGAGCATCCGGCATTGTAGTCGGGCGGCACTGTGCGCGTCACGGCAAGTAATCGCGTGCAACGGGGCTGCAATCGGCCCGCATAGGCGCTCAGGCGCGAGTTGCGCGATGCCGCTCGTGAGCGCGATGGGCGCGTGGACATAGCCATGCGACGCAAGCCGCCCGCGCGCAGGCGACAAAAAAGGGCAGCTTGCGCTGCCCTTCCTTTTCGCTGTACCGCTGCCGGCCGAAACCGGCGAAGCGGTCATCAAAGCGCGTATTACTTTGCTGCTGCCTTGCCGGTAGCGCGCGAGCCGAACTTGTTGCGGAACTTCTCGACGCGGCCTGCCGTGTCCATGATCTTTTGCTGGCCGGTGTAGAACGGATGCGATTCCGACGACACTTCGATCTTGGCGAGCGGGTACGTCTTGCCGTTGAATTCGGCGGTTTCACGCGTCTGGATCGTGGAGCGCGTCACAAACCTGAAGTCGTTCGACACGTCGATGAACAGGACTTCGCGGTAATTCGGGTGAATGCCTTCTTTCATGATCTTTCCTTAAATCTGGCGGTAGCCAACCCGCGTGAGGCCGCTGTTGCGCGGACCGCATTTAGGCGCGAGCCACTTGCCTATGGTCGAAAAACGGCGATTATGCCAGAAAATCAGTCGCTTGACGAATCTGACGAGGTTTTTTGACCGCTTTCTTGACACATTTCCGCCTGAATTCAGCCGCTATTCGGAAAATCATGGTGCGGCGAACGTCAGACCGGCTCGCGCCGGGTCCTGACGGTAATAGCGCGCGAGCAATCTGTACAGTTCCGGATACTCCGCCTCGAAAGCATGCGGCTTGACGAAGAGCGCTTCGCTGCATACCGCGAAGAATTCCGACGGATGGTCCGCGGCGTACGGATCGATCAGCGACTCGCGCTCGAAGCGCGTCCAGCGCCGCTGCGGCACGGCGTCGACGCGGGCGCAGAACTGGTCGTAGGCGGAATCGAACACGTCCGCCCACGCCTCTGAGTCGAGCGGCGCATGCCAGCGGCGCACGAGCGGCGGATGGCCATCCGCTTCGCCGTTCAGCATGTCGATCTTGTGCGCGAATTCGTGAATCACCACGTTGTACGCGTCCGTCCCGTCGGTCATCTGCGCGTCTTCCCACGACAGGATCACGGGGCCGCCTTCCCATGCTTCGCCGCTCGCGTCGTGCTCGACTTCGTGGACGACGCCGTCTTCGTCCTCGACGGTCTTGCGGATCACGAATTCGCCCGGATAGACGATCACGCCGACCCATCCGCGATACAGGTCGAGGCTCAGATTCCGCACCGGCAAGCACGCCTGGGCCGCGATCGCGACGGTCATCGCGTCGGTCAGTTCGAGCTCGTGCGCGGTGGAGAACTCCTTTTGCGCGATGAAGAGGCTGCTCATTTCGCGCAGGCGCGCGAGGTCCGGCGCATCGAGATGCGCGAGGAACGGCAGGCCGTCGAGCGTGGCTTGCCACAGCGTGTCGCCGATCGCGTAGTCGCGCAGCGCGCGCTCGCGCCGGCGTGAGCCGAGCCATCCAGTGAGTTTCGAAAGCATGGGCGATGAAACCGTTAGTCGATCTGTTTTTGCAACGCGGCGAAAATCCCGCCGCATATCGCGATGCCGATCAGGAAATAGAAGCCGTCCAGCGAACTCAGAAAACTCGCCTGCCGCGCCACGGCCCGGCTGATCTCGACGACGGCAAGCGAATGCGCGTCCGAGGGCGAATGTCCGGCCGCCGAAAACGCCCGCGTAAGTGCGGCCAGCGAATCCTGAAACACCGGATTGTACGGATTCACAAACTCCGCGAGGCGCGCCTGATGCAACGCCTGCCGATGCTGCTCGACGATGATCACCGACGCCGTCGCAAACGAGATGGTCAACTGGCGCACGACATTCTTGAGCCGGTAGCCGTGCGAGAACTCTTCTATCGCGAAGATTCTGAACGTGAGGTTCGCGACCGGCAGCACGATGAACAATAACAGCAGGCCGCGCAACAGCAGCGGTCCCGCGAGCGCGGCCTCGCCGGCGGCGGGCGACATGCGCGTCATCCACGCGGCCGTCAGCGCGGCGATCGCGAAGCCCGGCACGATGATCCACTTCTTGCGCGTGAGCAGCTTTGCATAGCGAAGGTAGACGAAGAGCGCGCTCGCCGAAATCAGCGACGTGACGCCGACGAGTTGCCCGGCATTCTCGACCGGATAACCCAGCCCGCTTTCGAGGAAACGCGACACGAGGTAGCTGAACGCGGTCGACAGGTAGTAGTAGAACATGTAGAGCACGAGGCCCACCTGAAACACCTTTTCGCGCAACGCATGCAGACGCATGAGCGGGGCGGGGTGATGCCACTGGTGATACGCGAACCAGCCGAGTGCGGCGATGCCGGCGACCGTCAGCAGAATGAGACCGGGCGACGCGCTGAACAACTGGAAGCGGACTTGCTGCATCACGATCTGCAGCGCGCCTTGCGCAAACGCAAAGATGATGTACGGCCAGAAATGCGCCGAACCACGCTCTTCGGGCAGACGGTTGCCCGCGTCGGGCAACGCGGCGAACGCAAGCACGGCGAACAGCGCGCCCACGGGCGCCGTGCACGCAAAGAGCGCTCGCCAGCCGAAATACCCAATCAACTGACCGCCGATCAACGACGCCAGCGCGCTGCTCAACACGATCAGTATCAGGAACGCGCGGGTTGCGGCGGGGCGCTCTCTGGGTGTGAAGCTCATCTGGATCAGAATGCGGCAGGTGCCCATCATCGGGCCAATGAAGTAGCCCTGAAAGCCGCGCGCAAACGCAAGTTCAACCGACGATTCGCTGAGCGCGGCGGCCACCGCGCCGGCCGCGTAGAACAACATGCAGCCTGCCACATAGCGCCGGTAGCCGAAACGCTCGACCCACCATTCCTGCTGCAGGATACCGAGCACAGCAGCCACGGCATACGCGCTCGAAGCCCAGACGAGTTCATCCGGCGACGCATTCACGCCGCCGGCGATATAGCTCGCGAAAAACGAAAAGACGGAATTGTCGAAGTAGTCGAGGCCGGTGACGACCGCGAGCACCCACGGGAAAAAATCGCCACGCAGCTTGTCAGCACTGAGCCAGCCTGCGTGAGCCCGCGATGTGTTCATGACCGCTCGCGCGACGCCGAGGCACGCGGTTTTTTGGCGCGTTTTGCTGTGGGCTTTGCGTCGGCCTTGGCGGGTTTAATGGCGCTCGCTGTTTTACGCGCGTTGCCGTTTTTTGTCAGCGCGTTGCGGCGTTGCTCGAGCAACGCGTCCGCATTTTCGCCGGCCAGACGGCGCTTCAGATAGTCGAGATCAGGGCTCAATTCGTCGCGCAGTTTCTGCGCTTCCTTCAGCTCGCGGCGCATGGCTTCGATACGCGCGTTCAACGCGTCGACTTGTGCCGCCAAGGCGCCATGAATCTGCTGCAGCGATTCCGTCGAAAAGCGGTGTTTGCCTTCCACTGGTTCGAGCGGCCGTTTCAGCATTTCGGTGATGCCGTGCAGCGAGAAACCGAGCGAACGCAAACGCAGGATGCGCCCGAAGCGCGACAAATCGTCCTCGTCGTAGAGACGGTAGCGGCCTTCGCTGCGCGTCGGCGAAACAAGCCCGCGCTCCTCGTAGTACTTCAGTGTGCGCGGCGTGACGCCGAGGCGCTCGGCGGCATCGGCGACGGTCAGCAGGGCAGGCGGCTCGGTCGGCATGAGCGGTGGCGTTCGGAGTGGCGGCGGGGTGATTGTACTTCAACCTGTACGTTCACGTACAGGTTGGCCGATGCGACCCGAAACGCTGCCCCTATACGCTCACGCAAAACCGCCAGACGAAAAAAAACCGCTCGTCGGCGACGAGCGGTTTTCACATCCGATGCTGCGTTGGTCGGCAAACAGCTTAGCTGCCGCCGCCACGACGCATCATGTCGAAGAATTCGGAGTTGCTCTTGGTCTGGCGGATCTTGTCGAGCAGGAATTCCATCGACTCGACTTCGTCCATGTCGTGAATGAACTTGCGCAGCACCCAGATTTTCTGCAGCACTTCGGGCTTGATCAGCAGTTCTTCGCGACGCGTGCCGGACTTGTTCAGATTGATCGACGGATACACGCGCTTCTCGGCGAGGCGGCGTTCCAGGTGCACTTCCATGTTGCCGGTGCCCTTGAACTCTTCGTAAATCACGTCGTCCATGCGGCTGCCCGTTTCGATCAGCGCCGTGCCGATGATGGTCAGCGAACCGCCTTCCTCGATGTTGCGCGCCGCGCCGAAGAAGCGCTTCGGCCGTTGCAGCGCGTTCGCGTCGACACCGCCCGTGAGCACCTTGCCCGAAGCCGGCACAACCGTGTTGTATGCGCGCGCGAGACGCGTGATGGAGTCGAGCAGAATCACCACGTCGTTTTTCATTTCGACGAGGCGCTTGGCCTTTTCGATCACCATTTCGGCGACCTGCACGTGACGTGCGGCGGGTTCGTCGAACGTGGATGCGATCACTTCGCCCGCCACCGAACGCTGCATTTCCGTCACTTCTTCCGGACGTTCGTCGATCAGCAGAACAAACAGTACGACGTCGGGATGGTTCTGCTTGATGGCGTGCGCGATATGCTGAAGCATCACGGTCTTGCCGGACTTCGGCGACGCGACGAGCAGGCCGCGCTGGCCCTTGCCGATAGGCGCGATCATGTCGATGATGCGGCCCGTGACATTTTCTTCGCCGCGCATTTCACGTTCGAGCAGCAGCACCTTGTTCGGGTGCAGCGGCGTCAGGTTTTCGAACATGATCTTGTGCTTCGAGGCCTCCGGCGGCTGGCCGTTGACCTTGTCCACCTTCACCAGCGCGAAGTAGCGTTCGCCGTCTTTCGGCGTGCGTACTTCGCCTTCGATCGTGTCGCCCGTATGCAGGTTGAAGCGGCGGATTTGCGACGGGCTGATGTAAATATCATCCGTGCTGGCGAGATAGGAGGTTTCCGGCGAACGCAGGAAGCCGAAGCCGTCCGGCAGCACTTCGAGCGTGCCGTCGCCGAAAATCGTGTCGCCCGTTTTGGCTCGTTTTTTTAGAATGGCGAACATCAATTCCTGCTTGCGCAGGCGGTTCGCACTTTCGATCTCGAGGCCATTGGCCATCTCGATCAATTCGGACACGTGCAGAGTCTTAAGCTCGGATAAATGCATACGGAGAACCCGCAGGAGAAGGTGCGACGAAATGGAATCTGGGAGGAGAAGTGAGCGGAACCGCTCAAGGACTTACACGTCTTTTCGACGTTTTGCGGATTCTAGCATAGCACACGCCAGTTTCCGCCAGTGCGCCGGCGCGGCATCTTTCTTCTTCGAAACGTTGCCGGCTGACAACAGCACGGCAAGCCAGGACAGCAAGCAGAACAACGCGGGCGCGCGCGGGTCCGGGCGGACCACGCGGCGCACCCGCGCCGCTGTTTTACAGGTTGCCGTCGAGGAACGCGGTGAGTTGCGACTTCGACAATGCGCCAACCTTTTGCGCGGCGACCGCGCCGTTCTTGAACAGGATCAGCGTGGGGATGCCGCGCACGCCGAACTTGACCGGCGTCGACTGATGTTCGTCGACGTTGATCTTGGCGATTTGCAGGCGATCGGCGTAATCCTTGGCGACTTCGTCGAGGATCGGCGCGATCATCTTGCACGGACCGCACCATTCAGCCCAGAAGTCGAGCAGCACGGGTTTATCGGATTTCACGACGTCCTGTTCGAACGATGCGTCGCTAATATGCTTGATTTGTTCGCTCATTGTATGAATACCTCTATCGGTTCGAGGCCCGCCTGAATTGCTCGCCACGATACGTCAAAACCTGGGGAAACTTCCGTTCGCTTAGCCGCACCCGGAGCCCCGCTGCCGGCGCCTGAAAAGTACGAGACTCTCTGGCTTCGGCAAAGGGCCCGCGTTTGCGGGTCATCCGTACGGCAGTTTAGCTTAATTCGCTATGCGTTGCCGGGGGCGATAGTAGTCATCACAGGCAGTGGGGCCAACGGCTGCCGATGAAGTGCCACCGTATTTCATCAACTGCGACGTAGCCTATGTGGAGGCTCGGCGGACAAACTCAAGTGAGCGGCGCGCGCGTCGCGATGGAATCGCCGGGTTCGCGATTCGGCGTGTGCTTGCCGGTTTGGTCGTATTAACAGTCGCACAAAGCGCCACGCGATGATAGAATGTTTCGTGACGGGCCTCCTCGCATGGAGGGATGGTCAACCTGGTCAGGTCGGGAACGAAGCAGCCACAGCCGTTTTCCACCAGTGCCGAGGGTCAGGCTCGTCACCTTCCTCTTTCTGTTGTCCTGCTTTTCTCCCCTTGCGTTTGCCCACATTGCATCTGCTTCAGATGCCGGTTCGCTTTGCTTCGTCCGTTCGCTTCGCAAGCGTGCTCGCGGTGTCTTGGCCCTTGGCCTTTGCCGCGCGGCGGTGGGCGTACTCTCTGCACAACGCACGCAACGCACACGGACCCGCACGCAACCCGCACTGCGCGCCGCGCGACTATTTTTTTCTATCGTTCCATTAGCCGCTTTCAATCGAGGGGCGACGCGCGTTCGCGCGGCCAGCCGAATCGGTTTTGCGCGGCATTGTTACTGATACAATTTCCGGATGACCTATCAAGTTCTCGCACGCAAATGGCGGCCGAAGGATTTCGCGTCGCTCGTCGGACAGGAGCACGTGGTGCGCGCGCTCACGCACGCGCTCGACGGCGGCCGTCTGCATCACGCCTATCTGTTTACCGGCACGCGGGGCGTCGGCAAGACGACGTTGTCGCGCATTTTTTCGAAGGCGCTCAATTGCGAAACGGGCGTGACGTCCACGCCGTGCGGCGTGTGCCGGGCGTGCCGCGAGATCGACGAAGGGCGCTTTGTCGATTACGTCGAGATGGACGCGGCGAGCAATCGCGGCGTCGATGAAATGGCGGCGCTGCTCGAGCGCGCGGTGTACGCGCCGGTCGACGCGCGCTTCAAGGTCTACATGATCGACGAAGTGCACATGCTGACGAATCACGCCTTCAACGCAATGTTGAAGACGCTCGAAGAACCGCCGCCGCACGTCAAGTTCATTCTCGCCACCACCGATCCGCAGAAGATTCCGGTCACGGTGCTGTCGCGCTGTCTGCAGTTCAATCTGAAGCAGATGCCGGCCGGCCATATCGTCTCGCACCTCGAACACATTCTCGGCGAAGAGAAAGTGCCTTACGAGGCGCAGGCGTTGCGTCTGCTCGCGCGTGCCGCCGACGGTTCGATGCGCGACGCGCTTTCGCTGACGGATCAGGCGATCGCGTACTCGGCGAATCAGGTCAATGAAGAAGCCGTGCGCGGCATGCTCGGCGCGCTCGATCAGAGCTACCTGATTCGCCTGCTCGATGCGCTCGCGCAGGGCGACGGCGCAACGGTGCTCACGATTGCCGACGAAATGGCGCTGCGCAGTCTGTCGTTCTCCACGGCGCTGCAGGATCTCGCGAGCTTGCTGCATCGGATTGCGTGGGCGCAGTTCGCGCCGTCGTCGGTACTGGATGAATGGCCCGAAGCCGGCGATTTGCGGCGTTTCGCCGAGACGCTCAGCGCCGAGCAGGTGCAGTTGTTCTATCAGATCGCGACGATCGGACGAAGCGAGCTCGGCCTCGCGCCCGACGAATATGCGGGCTTCACGATGACGCTGCTGCGCATGCTGGCTTTCGAGCCGGCGCCGACGGGCGGCGGTGGCGGCGTCGCGGGGTCTGGTGCGCAAGCCGGGCAGGCGGGCGCGGGTGGATCGAAGCGGGCGGGCGCGCCGGCGGTGGCCGCGCAGCCACGCGCGTTGGCTTCGCCTGGGAGTGTTGCGTCGATGGGCGGGGCGGGCAGGGCGGGGGTGGGCGGCGTTGCTGCGGCTGCGTCCCCGGTTGCGTCGCCGGTTGGTGAGTCGCGAGATGTGGCAGCTAAGGTGTCTTCCGAACCCGCTGCGTTAGCCGAGCCGGTTCGTCGAGCCGATTCGATGGAGCCCGCTGGGCGGGATGCGCAGTCGGCAGCGGGGCAGGATGGCGGGAATGCAGCGGAGCGTGCGGCGCACGATGTAGCGCGTACAGCAGCTGCGGCGTCTGAGTCAGCGGTCGAGGCCGCCTCTTCGTCAGTGGTAGAGAGCGCAGAATTGGAGCGATCGGCGGCAAGTGCTCCGGCGTCCGCGCCGTCCAGCGCAACGCCTGCCGCAGCGCAGGCCGCTGCCGCGCCGCCGTTGGCGCCGTGGGACGACGCGCCGGCTGAGCCCGTAGCTAACGGATCCGCGGCCCCGGATGCACCGGCCGCACTTGCATCTGCATCCGCCAGCACCGCCTCTTCCGATGCGACGCAGGCATCCACCGCGCGGCCTTCCGACGCGGCGCAGGTATCCGCCGCCGGATCATCGGAAGCGGCATCCGCCACCGGATCTTCGGAAGTGGGGCAGGCATCCGCCACCGCATCTTCTGATGCCGGACAGGCGTCTTCTGCACCGACACCTCCGAATACGACGCAGCCGTCCGCACCCGACATAGCAATTACCGCTGCATCAGACTCCGCCTCCACCGACACAAAGCTCGCCGAGGATGCGCCTCCCGCCGCATTGAACCCGCCCGCCGCCGCCGCGTTCGCACGCGCGAGCGAAGCGGTCGATCAAGCCGCAGGCCACAACGCCGCCGCAGCCGAATCCGATGCACCGCCGCGCCGCGCGGGCGGTGCGAGCGCAGCGCTCGATGTTCTGCGCAGCGCCGGGCTGAAGGTATCGTCCGATCGTGGTCGCGCGAGTGCCACGGCCGCGAAAGCTGCGGCGCCCGCAACACCGAAGCCAGCCGCGCCACGCGTGGTAGTCCCCGTGCCGACGCCCGGCGCGCCGCGCGGCGCTGCTGCGCAGCAGCCGCCCGCGTCGACCGCGCGCGCGTCAGCGCAATCGACCGCGGCACAGCAACCAGTACGATCAGCGCAATCAGCGCAATCAGCAACCCGCAACGACGCGCAGCAAAACGGCTCGCCGGTTCCGCCGTGGGACGACATGCCGCCCGACGACTACATGCCGCTTTCCGCATCGGACGACGGCTACTACGGCCCGCCCGACGACAACTACATGCCCGTGTTCGACAGCGGTCCGGACGACGTCCGCGTGAACGCGTCGGCACCGTCCGCACCGGCACCGGCCGTCGATCGGCGTCCGCTGCCGCCCGCCGTGCCGCTCGACCCGCTGGGCTTCAACGGCGACTGGCCGGCGCTCGCCGTCGATCTGCCGCTCAAGGGCATTTCGTATCAGCTTGCGTTCAACAGCGAATTGATGGCGCTCGAAGGCAACACGCTCAAACTCAACGTGCCCGTGCCGCAGTACGCGGAAACCTCGCAGGTCGCGAAGCTCAAGGCGGCGCTCGCCGACAAGCTCGGCCAGCATGTCGACGTGGTGGTCGAAGTCGGCCCGGCCCGCCGTACGGCAGCCGCTCACGACGCCGCAATGCGCGCGCAACGTCAGCAGGAAGCCGAGCGCGAGATCAGCGCCGATCCGTTCGTGCAGTCACTGATCCGCGAATTTGACGCGAGCATCGTGCCGGGCTCGATCCGCCCGATTACTCCGGACGCCGGCCAGAACGGCGCGTCCCAGGTTCACTGATTCGCCGCGCCGCTGAACGGAAGCACATTAAAAAGCGCGCCCGATTCCCGAATTTCACGCTATCAAGAAGGAGCATTTCCATGATGAAAGGTCAACTCGCCGGGCTGATGAAACAGGCTCAGCAGATGCAGGAAAACATGAAGAAGATGCAGGAGCAGCTCGCTCAGATTGAAGTCGAAGGGCAGTCGGGCGCCGGTCTCGTCAAGGTGACGATGACCTGCAAGAACGACGTGCGTCGCGTGTCGATCGATCCGAGCCTGCTCGCCGACGACAAGGACATGCTGGAGGACCTGGTCGCCGCTGCATTCAACGACGCCGTTCGCAAGGCCGAAGCGACCGCGCAGGAAAAGATGGGCGGAATGACCTCGGGCCTGCCGCTGCCGCCCGGCTTCAAGCTGCCGTTCTAAGCGACGCTTCGACGCGACGCGACGCGGCAAAGTGGCAACATCGTCTGCCGGGCGTGCACAAAGCGGCTGAGTAAAGAGGGCCGACGCGGAGCGCGGCACGCGTCGAACTCGTGATCGGTCCTACCGCGCGATGCCTGACCGTGCGCCTCGCGAGACGACCGCGGAAGCGCCTGGTTGCGCATCGTTGCCCTTTGCTGCCGCGCGCTGTCTGACCAGACTCGCCGGTGAAGAGCCGCTCCATGCCACCTGCCGGCAGATCGCCACGCATGCCTCGTCCGCTGAAACAAGCTCGTACCACGTTCGCAAAAAACGCGTTCCAATCCGCATTCCCGGGACTCACTCACCTCGACGCCGATCCGCATGAAACAACCTTCCGCCTTGTCGGCGCTCGTCGAAGCGCTGCGCGCGCTGCCTGGAGTCGGGCCGAAGTCCGCGCAACGCATGGCTTACCATCTGATGCAGCACGACCGCGACGGCGCCGAAAAGCTCGGCCGCGCGTTGCTGTTCGCGACCGAGCATCTGCAGCACTGCGAGAAGTGCAACACCTTCACCGAAGCGCAGATCTGTGAAGTGTGCCTCGACGCGGAGCGTGATCCGACGTTGTTGTGCGTCGTCGAAACGCCCGCGGACCAGATCATGCTCGAGCAGACCATGACCTATCGCGGCCTCTACTTCGTGCTGATGGGGCGTCTGAGTCCGCTCGACGGCATCGGCCCGAAGGAGATACATTTCGACCGGCTGGTGAAGCGCGCGTCGGACGGCATCGTTAAAGAAGTCGTGCTGGCCACCAACTTCACCAACGAGGGCGAGGCCACCGCGCACTATCTCGGGCAAACGCTGAAGGCGCGCGGTCTGGCCGTCACGCGCCTCGCCCGCGGCGTGCCGGTGGGCGGCGAACTGGAATACGTCGACGCGGGCACCATCGCGCGCGCGATGCTCGACCGCCGCTCGATGTAGCGGCAAGCCGCACGAGTGGGCGCCAGCGCTGCCGCCGAAACAGCCAAAACAGCAAAAACAGAGAAGGAGACTATGAGCGCAACTCCCGATTCGGGCGCGAACGGCGCGCCGCAAAACCCACCCGGCGCTGGCCCGCTCGCCGGCGTCAAAGTCCTCGAGCTCGGCACCCTGATCGCCGGCCCATTCGCCGCGCGCTTTCTCGGCGAATTCGGCGCCGACGTCATCAAGATCGAAGATCCGAAAGGCGGCGATCCGCTGCGCAAGTGGCGCAAGCTTTATCCGGAAGTCGGCGGCACGTCGCTCTGGTGGGCCGTGCAGGCGCGCAACAAGAAGTCCGTCACGATCAACCTGAAGGCCGAGGAGGGCAAGGAGATCGTGCGCCGCCTCGCGCGTGAAGCAGACATCGTCGTCGAGAATTTCAGGCCTGGCTTGCTCGAAAAGCTGGGGCTCGGTTACGACGTGCTATCGGCGGAAAATCCGGGACTCGTGATGGTGCGGCTCTCCGGTTACGGCCAGACCGGGCCGTATCGCGATCGGCCTGGCTTCGGTGCGATCGCCGAGTCGATGGGCGGTCTGCGTCATATCACCGGCTATCCGGAATTGCCGCCGCCGCGCATCGGCATTTCGATCGGCGATTCGATTGCGGCGCTGCACGGCGTGATCGGCGCGTTGATGGCGCTGCATCACAAGCAGGTGAACGGCGGCAAAGGTCAGGTCGTCGACGTCGCGTTGTACGAGGCCGTCTTCAACATGATGGAAAGCGTGGTGCCCGAATACGGCGTGTACGGCATGGTGCGCGAACGCACCGGCGCGTCGCTGCCGGGCATCGTGCCGTCCAATACGTACCCGTGCCGCGACGGCAGCATCGTGATCGGCGGCAATAGCGATCCGATTTTCAGGCGGCTGATGATCGCCATTGAACGCGAGGATCTCGCCAACGATCCCGCTCTCGCACACAACGACGGCCGCGTGCCGCGCACCGAGGAAATCGACGCGGCGATCGCCGAGTGGCTCGCGCCGCGCACCATCGACGAAGCGCTCGCAGTGCTCAATGCCGCCGACGTGCCGGTGGGGCGCATCTACAGCGTGGCCGATATGTTCACCGATCCGCAGTACCTCGCGCGTCAGATGATTCAGCGCTTCAAGTGGCAGGACGGCCGCGAGATCACGCTGCCCGCGGTCACGCCGAAGCTCTCGGCGACGCCCGGCGAAACGCGCTGGCTCGGCCCCGAACTGGGTGAACATACGGATGAAGTCCTGCAGTCGCTAGGTTATGATGCAGACCACATCGCAAGGTTGCATGCGCAACAAGTTGTGTGAGTGCGGCGTGAGAGACATGAGCGCTATGTGAGCCATGTGACCGACACATGAACGCCGCGCACGCACGCACAACGCAAGCAGCAACCTGCAAATAAAATCGCAACAGCAGAATTGCAAGAGCCTCGGAGACAACCAACATGCATCGCAGAAGCTTCCTCGCCGGTACGGCCGCGCTTGCCGGCGCCACGCTCACGGCCACGCCGCTCGCCTTCGCACAGGGCAAACTGGAAACCACGAAGGTGGCCATTGCCGTCGGCGGAAAGAACCTCTTTTATTATTTGCCGCTCACGATTGCCGAGCGCCGCAATTACTTCAAGGACGAAGGGCTCGACGTCGAAATCTCCGACTTCGCCGGCGGCTCGCAAGCGTTGAAGGCGGCGGTGGGCGGCAGCGCCGATGTGGTGTCCGGCGCATTCGAACACACGCTGCTGTTGCAGGCGCAAAAGCAGTCGTTCCGCGAATTCGTGCTGCAAGGACGCGCGCCGCAAATCGTGCTCGCGGTGTCGAAGAAGACGATGCCCAACTACAAGTCGATCGCCGATCTGCGTGGCAAGAAGATCGGCGTGACCGCGCCCGGATCGTCGACGTCGATCATGGCGAGCTTCGTGCTGGCCAAGGGCGGGCTGACCGCGAAAGACGTCGCGTTCATCGGCGTGGGTGCGGGCGCGGGCGCGATTGCCGCGCTGCAGTCCGGCCAGATCGACGCGCTGGCGAACCTCGACCCGGTGATGACCAAGCTCGAACGCACCGGCGACATTCGTATCGTCTCCGACACGCGCACGCTTGCCGATACGCGCAGCGTATTCGGCGGCGACATGCCGGCAGGCTGCCTGTATGCGTCGCAAAGCTTCATCACGAAGAATCCGAACACCACGCAGGCGCTGACCAATGCAATGGTGCGTGCGCTGAAGTGGCTGCAGACGGCGACCGGCACCGAGTTGATCAACACCGTGCCGGAGAGCTATCTGCTCGGCGATCGCGCCGTTTATCTCGACGCATGGCAGCACGTCAAGGAAGCCATGTCGCCCGACGGCCTCATGCCGACCGACGGCCCCGGCACCGCGCTCAAGACCTTGCAGGCGTTCGACGCGACCGTGCAGGGCAAGCCGATCGACGTGTCGAAGACGTGGACCAACGACTTCGTCAAGAAAGCGCTCAGCACCGTCAAGGCGTAAAACTTCGAGCGCCGCGCGACGACGACATGCCGCGCGCGGCGCGTGTCAGCCTATCATCGAACAACCGATCCTCGAAGCGAGTCGAACCATGACCGTTGCAGCTCTGGCGCTCGAAAACATCACTTGCACCTTCGCCGCACGCGACAACCGCGCGCAGCGCTATACGGCGGTCAAGGACACCACGTTGCGGATCGCGCCCGGCGAGTTCGTCTCGGTGGTCGGCCCGACCGGCTGCGGCAAGTCCACGTTGCTGAATGTCGGCGCGGGTTTGCTCGGGCCGTCGGCGGGTACGGTCAGCGTGTTCGGCGAGCCGTTGAACGGCATTAACCGGCGCGCGGGCTACATGTTCCAGGCCGACGCGTTGATGCCGTGGCGCTCCGCTATCGACAACGTGATCGCCGGCCTCGCGTTTCACGGCGTGGCGCAGCAGGAAGCGCGTGCCAAAGCCGAGGAGTGGCTCAAGCGCGTGGGTCTCGGCGGTTTCGGCGACCGCTATCCGCATCAACTGTCGGGCGGCATGCGCAAGCGCGTCGCGATGGCGCAAACGCTGATTCTCGATCCCGACATCATCCTGATGGACGAGCCGTTTTCCGCGCTCGACATCCAGACGCGGCAACTCATGGAAAACGAGTTGCTAGACCTGTGGGCCGCAAAACGCAAGGCCGTGCTTTTCATCACGCACGATCTCGACGAGGCCATTGCGATGTCGGATCGCGTGGTCGTTCTCTCGGCGGGGCCGGGCACGCATCCCATCGGCGAATTCACGATCGACTTGCCGCGTCCGCGCGACGTCGCCGAAATCCGTTCGCATCCGCGCTTCGTCGAGTTGCACACGCAGATCTGGAGCGTGCTGCGCGACGAGGTGTTAAAGGGCTATCAGCAGCAACTCACCGCTGTATGACGTCTCATTGAACGCTCTCTGAACGCAACGCGCTTTACGTCTATCAACCGTCCAAGCCAAACCGAGGCAAACCGAGTCATGTGGAAGACGTTGCGCCCGAACCGGGCGAATCTGGTGATCTGGCAGTGGCTGCTGCTCGTGCTGTGCTTCGTGCTCTGGTACGTGCTGACGAGCCCGACACTGCTGCCCGCGTTTTATTTCGACGACCCGAACAAGGCGGCTTTCTTCTTCGGCGAACCGCAAAAAGTCTTGCTGCGGATCTGGGAATGGTTCACGACCGGCGAGATCTATCTGCACCTATGGATCACGCTGCTCGAGACCGTGCTCGCGTTTGCGCTCGGCACGGCGCTGGGATTAGGCGTTGGTTTATGGCTCGCGCTGTCGCCGCTTGCGAGCGCGCTGTTCGATCCGTACATCAAGGCCGCGAACTCAATGCCGCGCGTGATTCTCGCGCCGATCTTCGGCGTGTGGTTTGGTCTTGGCATCTGGTCGAAGGTCGCGCTTGGCGTCACGCTCGTGTTCTTCATCGTGTTCTTCAACGTCTATCAGGGCGTGAAGGAAGTGAGCCCGGTCGTGCTCGCGAACGCGCGCATGCTCGGCGCAAACGGCAAGCAACTGCTGCGCTACGTCTATTTGCCGAGCGCGATGAGCTGGGTCTTTTCGAGCTTGCATACGTCGGTGGGTCTCGCGTTTGTGGGCTCGGTGGTGGGCGAGTATCTCGGCTCCGCGCGCGGCGTCGGCTATCTGATCCTGCAGGCCGAAGGCACGTTCGACATCAATACCGTGTTCGCCGGCATTCTCGTGTTGACCGCGTTCGCGCTGATTCTCGATGCGATCGTCGGCGTCGGCGAGCGGCATCTGATGAAGTGGCAGCCGAAGACCGGAGACACCGAAAAACTGTAGGCGCCGCAAACTTCAAAGCGCCAAAAAAAACAGCGTGGGCTCGCAGAGCCGCACGCTGTTTTTGTTTGAGCGAGCGCCGCGTCTCAGCGAGGCCGGCTACGGCGTAATCACCACCTTGCCGATCACGCGACGCTCGGCCATATCGCGCAGCGCGCGCGCCGTTTCATCGAGCGGATAACGCGCGGACACATGCGGCTTGAGCTTGCCTTCGCCGATCCAGCCGACCATCTGCCGGAACGCCGCATGATTGCGCTCGGGCTCGCGCTTCGCAAAGTCTCCCCAGAACACGCCGACCACGCTCGCGCCTTTGAGCAGCGTCAGATTGAGCGGCAGCTTCGGAATCTCGCCGTTCGCGAAGCCGACCACCAGGTAGCGACCGCGCCAGCCGATGCTGCGAAACGCCGGCTCCGCATACACGCCGCCGACCGGATCGTAGATCACGTCCGGGCCTTTCCCGTCGGTGAGCGTCTTGATGCGCTCGCGCAGGTCCTCGGTCGTGTAGTTGATCGTCGCGTCGGCGCCATGTTGCAAGCACACCGCGAGCTTTTCATCGCTCGACGCCGCCGCGATCACGCGCGCGCCGAGCGCCTTGCCGATTTCCACAGCCGCGAGTCCCACGCCGCCCGCCGCGCCCAGCACGAGCATCGTCTCGCCGGCTTGCAGCGCGGCGCGGTCCACCACCGCGTGATGCGACGTGCCATACGCGAGCGTGAAGGCCGCGGCCAGTTCGAGGTCGACGTCTTCGGCGAGCGGCACGCAGGCCGACTCGCTCGCGAGCGCCTGCTGCGCGAAGCCGCCCGAGCCCGTGAACGCGACCACACGGGAGCCGGGCGTGAACTGGGTGACGCCCGCACCGACCGCGCGCACGATGCCCGCGACTTCCGAGCCTGGCGTAAAAGGCAGCGGCGGCTTGAACTGATACTTGTTCTGGATGATCAGCACATCGGGAAAGTTGACGGAGGCCGCCTTCACGTCGATCACGACATGCCCTGGCGGCGGTTCCAGATCAGGCAACTCTTCGACGGTGAGGCTCTCCGGCGGGCCGTACTGATTGCAGCGAATCGCGCGCATCGTGTCTCCATTCGATCAGAGTTCGCAATGGCTTCGAGTGTAATGCATGCGCACGACCGTACGTTTCGCGGGTTCGCGGTTCGGCGGAAGCAGGGCGCCGCGCATCGATCTGCATTTACTGCGCTGCGCACGAGCGCATAGGGACAAGACAACAAGCCCGCATTCACACACCAGCGCAAGCGCTTTGCGTGGCCTGCGCAACGCGCTTGCCGTGTCGTTCGCGCGCCATCTTTCCTCGGTTACAATCGCCGCATGCGAATCCTACTCAGCAACGACGACGGTTACCTGGCGCCCGGCCTCGGCGCGCTTTACGAAGCGCTCAAGCCGCTCGCCGACGTGACCGTGATGGCGCCCGAGCAGAACTGCAGCGGCGCGTCGAATTCCCTGACCTTGTCGCGGCCGCTTTCGGTTTTGCGCTCGGCCAATGGTTTCTACTACGTGAACGGCACGCCGACCGACTCGGTGCACATCGCGCTGACGGGCATGCTCGACCACACGCCGGATCTCGTCGTATCGGGCATCAACAACGGTCAGAACATGGGCGAGGACACGCTCTATTCGGGCACCGTCGCGGCGGCTACCGAAGGCATCATGTTCGGCGTGCCGGCCATCGCGTTTTCGCTCGTCGATAAAGACTGGGTGCATCTCGAAGACGCGGTGCGCGTCGCCGCGGAAATCGTCGCGCATTACCTCGCGCAGCCGCTGCCGGGGCATCCGCTTCTGAACGTCAACATTCCGAACCTGCCGTACGAGCAACTGCGCGACTGGCGCGTCACTCGTCTGGGCAAGCGGCATCCGTCGCAGCCGGTGATCCGCCAGACCAATCCGCGCGGCGAGCCGATCTACTGGATCGGGCCGTCGGGCAGCGCGCGCGATGCGAGCGAAGGTACGGATTTCCACGCAGTCGCGAACGGCCATGTGTCGATCACGCCGCTGCAGCTCGATCTGACGCACACGCAAATGCTGCCGGCCGCACACGACTGGGCGCGCGCGGGCAGCGGCGCTTCATGACGAGCGAGCGCGCGAAGCGCTTTCCACTCGGCCTCGAAGATCTGGTGCGCGAGCCGCGCCGGCCCGAAGGCCGTCCAGGGGAAGTGCGCGCGGCGGCGCTTGCCGCGAGTGCCGCGCTCAATGCGCGGCAGCAGCCGGCGAAGCATGGGCAGCCCGGTTCGGCTGGCAAGACGCAGCCGAAGCAGGCGAGAGCGCCGGCTTCGGTCGCGGACAGATTGCCGGCCGGCACGCCAGCGAGGCCGCTCATCGTGACGCCGCCCAAGGCGCTCGCCGCGCCTGCGGTGAAGACGCCGGCGCGGCCGATTGCGCAGAGCACGGGCGCGCGTCCGTCGTCCGCGGTGAAGGGTGCAGCGTCGTCGTCTACGCGAGCCGCGAGCAAGGCCGTGAGTTCCTCTGCACCGTCCTCGCCGTCCGCCAAGTCCGTGACAAGCCGCTCGAACGAGCGCGGCGCGGCGCCGAACGTTGCGCTGAACCGTGCAACCGCATTGACGTCGGAACGGGTTCGCGAACGCATGGTCGAACGCCTGCGTGCGAACGGCATCACCGATCAGCGCGTGTTGAGCGCGATGTCCGTGGTGCCGCGCCATATGTTCGTCGATCCCGGCCTCGCGGTTCAGGCCTACGAAGATGCGGCGTTGCCGATCGGCCATCACCAGACCATCTCGAAGCCGTCGGTGGTCGCGCGAATGATCGAGCTCGCCGCAACGGGCCGTGCGCTGAACAACGTGCTCGAGATCGGCACCGGTTGCGGGTATCAGGCGGCGGTGCTGAGCCAGGTCGCGCGCGAGGTGTATTCGATCGAACGCATCAAGCCGTTGTCCGAGCGCGCGAAGACAAACTTGCGTCCGCTGCGAATTCCGAACATCCGGCTGCACTATGGCGACGGACGTTTGGGGCTGCCGTCGGCGGCGCCTTTCGATGCGATCCTGATCGCCGCCGCGGGCCTCGACGTGCCGCAAGCATTACTTGAACAACTCGCGATCGGCGGCCGCCTGATCGCGCCGGTCGGCTCGCAGGAAGGCCAGAACCAGGTGCTGACGCTCGTCGAGCGCCTTGGGCCGGCGCAGTGGCGCGAGTCGCAGCTTGATCGCGTTTTCTTTGTACCCTTAAAATCCGGAGTGATTTGACACCGATGAGTATGTTGCGCGCGATGCAAAGAACCAGCCTGAATGTCCCCATGTCCGTAACCCAGCGTAGCGTGTGCGTGCTCGCCTTGTCCCTGTTGATGACAGCCTGTGCATCCCGGCTCGATCAGGCGCCGGTCGTCGACCGCTCCGGCGGCGGCGTGCTCGGCACGCAAGCCGCGCAGGCCGGGCAGCAACCGGCCGTGCCGCTCGGCCCGCCGCCGCCTGGCTACTATCGCGTGAAGCCGGGCGACACGCTGTACCGGATCGCACTCGAGAACGGCCAGAACTACCGCGACATTTCCGCGTGGAACAACCTCACGAACCCGAATCAGATCGAGGTCGATCAACTGCTGCGCGTGGTGCCGCCGGGCGCGAACACCGCTGCGCTGACGCCGGGCGTCGCGACTGCGCCGCTCGGCAGTAACGGCGCGGTGCAAAGCGCGCCGCTCAATGGCGCGGCGCCGTCGACGGGCGCGGCAGCCGGCGTGGCCGCGCCGCCCATCTACGGCTCGAGCGCGAACAGCGCGGCGCTCACGCCGCCGTCGAACGCCGCTGCAGCAAGCGATTCGACTGCCGGCGCGTCGAGCAACATCAGCTTCTCCTGGCCGGTGCGCGGCCAGTTGCTCGGCACCTTCAACGATTCGACCAACAAGGGCGTCAATATCGGCGGCGCGGCGGGCGAAGCGGTGAAGGCCTCCGCGGACGGCCGCGTGGTTTATGCCGGAAATGGGCTGCGTGGTTACGGCAATCTAATTATCATCAAGCATGACGCAACTTATCTCACCGCGTATGCACACAACCGCTCTTTGATGGTAAAAGAGGGGGATGCGGTCACGAAGGGGCAGAAAATCGCCGAGATGGGTAACAGCGATTCAGACCGTGTCATGTTGCATTTCGAAGTTCGCCGGCAGGGTAAACCTGTCGACCCACTGAAGTATTTGCCGCCGCAATAAGCGATACGACCATGCCGAAACCGAAGCGCCGCCTGCCGCAAGCCGAATCTGAAACGATCAGCAATGCCACGTCCGCTTCGGTGGACGACAGCGGCGCTTCGGAAGCGGAAGAGGAGCTCGTCGAAGAGCGCGAGCTCGACGAGCGCCCGAGCGCCGAAGAAGGCGGCGACGCGCGCGAAGGCGCAGCCGAGGTCGTGCCCGACGCGGACGACTTCCGCGCGCTGCTGCAAGCCGAGCTCACGGCGGACACGATCCAGCATTATCTGAATCGCATCAGCGTGAAGCCGCTTCTCACCGTCGAGGAAGAGCAGAAGTACTCGCGTCTCGCGAAGGCGGGCGAGTTCGAAGCGCGGCAAGTGATGATCGAGCGCAATCTGCGGCTGGTCGTCAGCATCGCTAAGGGTTATCTGAATCGCGGCGTGCCGCTGCTCGATCTGATCGAAGAGGGCAACCTCGGCCTGATGCACGCCATCGAGAAATTCGATCCGACACGCGGCTTCCGGTTTTCCACTTACGCGACGTGGTGGATCCGACAGAGCATCGAGCGCGCGATCATGAACCAGGCGCGCACCGTGCGCTTGCCGGTGCACGTGATTCGCGAGCTCAATCAGGTGCTGCGTGCGAAGCGCCATCTGGAAAAGAATTCGATGAACTCCGGCGAAGCGGCCGAGCGCCGTGACGCCAGCATTGACGATATCGCTTATCTGACCGGCAAGACCACCGACGAAGTTACCGACATTCTCGCGCTGAACGAGCACACCGCCTCGCTCGACGCGCCGCTCGATCTCGATCCGGCCAGCAGTCTGCTCGATCTGTTGTCGGACGACCAGAGCCAGTCGCCGGATGCCGAGGTTCAGCATCGCGAGCTGGAAACGCTCACGCGCGCATGGCTCGCGCGTCTGTCGGACAAGCATCGCCATGTGATCGAACGCCGCTTCGGTCTGAATCACATCGAACCCGCCACGCTCGAAGAGCTGGCCGATGAAATGGGCCTCACGCGCGAGCGTGTGCGCCAGATCCAACAGGAAGCGCTCGTGCGGTTAAAGCGCTTCTTCGCCTCTAATGGCGTTCGCAAAGACGCCGTTCTCTGACTTGATGACACCGATTCTTGTTTTCGACATCGAGACGATTCCCGATGTCGCCGGCATCCGCCGTCTCGAAGATTTGCCCGCCACGATGAGCGACGCCGAAGTCGCCGAGCACGCGTTCGCCGCGCGCCGCGAAAAGACCGGCGGCGATTTTTTGCCGCATCATCTGCAACGCATCGCCGCGATTTCCTGCGTGTTTCGCGATAACAACGGCTTTCGCGTGCGCTCGCTCGGCACGCTCGAAGACGGCGAGGCGGCGCTGGTGCAGTCGTTTTATCGCGTGATCGAGAAGTACACGCCGCAGCTCGTGTCGTGGAACGGCGGCGGCTTCGACCTGCCGGTGCTGAACTACCGCGCGCTCGTCAACGGCATTCCCGCCTACCGGTTCTGGGATCTCGGCGAGGACGACCGCGAGTTCAAGTGGAACAACTACATCAGCCGCTACCACGCGCGCCATACCGATCTCATGGACGTCCTCGCGATGTACCAGGCGCGCGCCAACGCGCCGCTCGACGCGCTCGCGAAGATGTGCGGCTTTCCCGGCAAGATGGGCATGGACGGCAGCCAGGTGTGGCAGGCGTATCAGGAAGGGCGCATCGAGGAAATCCGCAATTACTGCGAGACCGACGTCGTCAATACGTATCTGCTGTATTGCCGCTTTCAGTTGATTCGCGGTGCGTTCTCCGCCGCCGAATACGCCGACGAGATCAATCTCGTCAAGAACGCGCTCGCGCTCGAAACCGCGCCGCAATGGGCGGAATATCTGGCGGCGTTCGATCAATAGCCGTGGGGCCGCGTGCACGGAGCCGGGGCGTCGCTCGCGCCGGCTTCGTCTACAATCTCGCCTTTCCCCCAAGTTTGTCAGGAAGTAGCAGGTGTCCCGAACTGCCCACCATCGTCGCTCGCCGAAGCGCCCGTCGAAATACCACAAAGCCGCGCCGGCTCCGGCGCCCGTCATTACCGGCAACGAGCCGGTCGTCGAAATCGTTTCGCTCGATATGGAAGCGCGCGGCGTCGGCCGCATCGAGTCCGAAGACGGCACGCCCGGCAAGGTGATTTTCGTCGAAGGCGCGCTGCCCGGCGAGCGCGTGAGCTACTCGACACATCGCAGCAAGCCGAAGTTCGAACAGGCCGAAGTGGTGCAGGTGTTCCGCGAAAGCGTGATGCGCACGAAGCCAAAATGCACGTATTTCGACATTTGCGGCGGCTGTTCGATGCAGCATCTCGACATTCGCGCGCAGGTCGCGGTGAAGCAGCGCGTGCTCGAGGACAACCTTCAGCATCTCGCGAAGCTGCGCCCCGAAACGGTGTTCCGGCCGATTCACGGACCGGCCTGGGGTTATCGCTATCGCGCGCGTCTCGCCGTGCGTTTTCTGCCGGAAAAAGGCGGCATGCGCATTGGCTTTCACGAGAAGAAGAGCAGCTACATCGCGGATATGAAAACCTGCGAAGTGCTGCCGCCGCATGTGTCGGCGATGCTGATGCCGCTGCGCTTCATGGTGCGCAAGCTGTCCATCTACGACCGCATGCCGCAGCTCGAACTGGCGGTCGGCTCGTCGGTCACGGCGTTTGTCGTGCGCAATCTCGAGCCTTTGACTGCCGCCGACGAACAAGTGCTGCGCGAGTTCGCCGATGAGCACAAGGTGCAGTTCTGGATTCAGCCAGGCGGCCCGGACACGGTCACGCCGCTGTATCCGCTCGACGTGCAGCTCGACTACACGCTGCCCGAGTACGACATCCGCATGCCGTTCAAGCCGACCGACTTCACGCAGGTCAATCACGCGATCAACCGTGTGCTCGTGAGCCGCGCGCTGCGCCTGCTCGCGCCCGCGCGCACGGACCGCGTGCTCGATCTGTTCTGCGGCATCGGCAATTTCACGCTGCCGCTTGCGCGCATCGCGAGGGAAGTGGTGGGCATCGAAGGCAGCGACGTGCTGACCTCGCGCGCGCTGGCCAATGCCGAGCTGAACGGCGTGGCGGCGCACACGTCGTTTGCATGCCGCAATCTGTTCGAAGTCACCGCCGACGACATGCGCGCGCTCGGCCACTTCGACAAGTTTCTGGTCGACCCGCCGCGCGAAGGCGCGCTGGCCGTTGCGAAGGCGCTCGCGGAAATCGCGCAAAGCGGCGATGGACCGCTGCCGAAGCGCATCGTCTACGTGTCGTGCAATCCGTCGACGCTTGCGCGCGACGCCGGTCTGCTCGTGCACGAGGCCGGCTACCGGCTGGTGGGTGCGGGCGTCGTCAACATGTTCCCGCATACGTCGCATGTGGAGTCGATTGCGTTGTTCGAGCGGGACTGATTCGGCTAGTCGATATGGCCAACCCATCCCGCTAACGCATAAAGCAAAACGCCACGACCGAAGTCGTGGCGTTTTGCTTTGCAACTCGTGTTCAGCCGCGGTTCAAACCGCGGCGCGGCTTAAAACTGCCACCAGGATTTTTCCTTACCCGGCCTTGCATGACCCGTGACGTACGGGCTGTCGGGGAAGGTGCCGGCGAGCACGCGCTTGGTGTCGTCGGCGAGTTGCGGCTGGTTCAGCCTCTGATACGACAGCATCATGATGTGCAACGCGTCTTCGATAGCCGGTGCGTTCTTGTATTCCTTCAACGCGAGCTGCGCGCGATTGATCGCAGCCACATACGCGCCACGGCGGTAGTAGTAATCCGCCGCATGGACTTCGTGCGACGCCAGCGCGTTCACGATGTAGCGCATGCGTTGCGCGGCGTCCGGCGCATATTTGCTGTTCGGATACCGGTCGACCACGACCTTGAACGCGTCGTACGACTCGCGCAGCGACTTCGGATCGCGCTCGCTCATGTCCTGGCCGGAAAAGCGGCCGAAGAGACCGAGGTCGTCGTTGAAGTGGATCATGCCCTTGAGATAGTACGCATAGGCGATGTCCGGGTGATCCGGGTGCAACTGGATGAAGCGGTCGATAGCCTGATCGGCGGCCGCGGCTTCATTGTCTTTCCAGTTGCAGTACGCGACGTTGATCTGCGCCTGCTGGGCGAAGTGGCCGAACGGGTCGCGGCCTTCGAGCATTTCGAAGTACTTCGCGCACTTGCCGAAGTCGCCGCCGCTCAGGGCGTCGTTCGCCTCCGTATATAATTTGTTGTTGTTCCACGTTGCCGTTTCGTCGGTCTTCTCCGGCAGGCCGTGGCAAGCCGCAACAACCGCGACGGCTGCGGCACACGCAATGTATCCGGCCACTTTCCGGGCCGCGCTCTTCATGGCCTTCAAATTGATCGCCGCTTTAGTGATGGTGTTCAAGGCTCGCATTTTCCAGTCTAGCTTTACGTCCAGGTGACCCAGACTCAATGACCCGCTCAAATACTCCAGGCGCTGCAACCGGTGCCCGGAATAGCAACGAAGATTATAACGTAAGCGCCGACCCCTCCGACGCGTTGGGCCCCGATTCGCTCGACGACGACCTCCCCGCCGACGCGCTCGGCAAAGCCGCGCTCGCCAGCATGGTGCCGAGTGTGGCAAACCGTGTCGCGGACGAAACGCCGCGCAGTGTCGTGGTGCCCGACGAACTGGCAGGCGAGCGTCTCGACAAGGTGCTCGCGCGCCTTTTCCCCGAATTCTCGCGCAACCGTCTGCAAAGCTGGATCGAGGCGGAGCGCGTGCGGATCGACGGCAAGCCGGCAAAGATTCGCCAGCCGGTGCCGCTTGGCGCGACGATCGAACTCGTGCCGGACCTGCTGCCCGAACAACTCGCGTTCACGCCCGAACCGGTGCCGCTCGAGATCGTCTACGAAGACGACACGCTCGTCGTCATCAACAAGCCCGCCGGCATGGTCGTGCATCCGGCGGCCGGCAACTGGAGCGGGACCGTGCTCAACGGCCTGCTGTACCGTTACGGCGACGCCGCGGCGGGCTTGCCGCGCGCGGGCATCGTGCATCGGCTGGATAAGGAAACATCGGGGCTGATGGTGGTCGCGCGCACGCTCGAGGCGCAGACCGACCTCGTGCGCCAGTTGCAGGCGCGCACGGTCAAGCGCCGCTATCTCGCGCTCGTGTGGGGCAACATGCCCGAGGAAGGCACGATCGACGCACCCATCGGCCGCGATCCGCGCGAGCGCACGCGCATGGCCGTGGTGACCGGCGCATCGGGCAAACCGGCGCGCACGCATTTCCGGCGCGTCGATACGGCGATCTGGCAGCGTCAGCCGGTCACCGCGATTCACTGCGATCTCGAAACCGGCCGCACGCATCAGATCCGCGTGCACTGCGCGCATATCGGCCATCCGCTGCTCGGCGATCCGGTGTATGGGCGCGCGCGCGGCAAGCGCTCGGTGACGCCGCTGCCCGGCGAGTTCGCGCGCCAGGCGCTGCATGCATGGCGCCTCGGTCTGATTCATCCGAAGACCGGCCGCACGATGCAATGGCGCGCGGACGTGCCGGCAGATATCGCGGCGCTGTCGGCGGCGCTCGGCCTCGGTCGCGACGATGCGGGCGAGTTCGACGAGACGTACTATGAGGAAGACGGCTACGAGGCCGCGGACTACGACGAGCACGACGACGCCGACGAGCACGACGCGCACGGCGCGCACGGCGAATACGACGAGCAGGACGAGTCCGACGAGCACGACCAAGCTGACGAACCCGACGACCACAACCCACAGCAAGACAAGGACGATCGCGCATGACGAGCCTGCCCGAACTAAGCTTTGCCGATGTCGTGCAACCCGCGTGGAATGTGGCGCCGCGCGTGCGCGCGCTCGTCACAACGCGTAACGGCGGCGTGAGCAAGCCGCCGTTCGGTCGCTGGCGCGACGGCGCGGACGAACCCGGCGGCCTGAACCTCGGCATGAAGTCCGGCGACGATCCCGCCGCGGTCGCGGCCAATCGGGAGCGGCTCCTCACGCTGGCAGGCGTCGCGGATGCCGCGTGGCTCGATCAGGTACACGCGGCGCGCATCGTGCGAGCCGAGGACGCGCTTCGCGAAGCGCAAGCGAACGGCGCGCCGACGCAAGCGGACGCGAGCGTCACGGATCGCGCGGGCATCGCGTGCGTGGTGATGATCGCGGACTGCATGCCGGTGCTTCTGTGCGACGAAACCGGCCGTGCAGTGGGCGCGGCGCACGCGGGCTGGCGCGGACTCGCTGCGGGCATCGTCGAGCAGACGGCCGGCCGCGTCGCCGAACTCGCCGGCGTAGAAGCGCACGCGTTGCACGCGTATCTCGGACCTTGCATTGGACCGCAATCGTTCGAAGTCGGGCCCGACGTGCGCGACGCGTTCCTCGACGGCGCGAATGCAAGCGAACGCGATGCAACCGCGAGCGCCTTCGTCGCGCATCCGCAAAACGACGGCAAATATCTTGCGAATCTTCCGGCGCTGGCTCGTCTGCGTTTGCAGCGGCTCGGCGTGACGCGCGTTGTCGGCGGCGACATGTGCACGGTCAGCGAGCGCGAGCGCTTCTATTCATACCGCCGCGATCGTGAGACAGGGCGCATGGCCGCATTGATCTGGCTCGACAACGAAGCTCAGACACTCGGCGACTGAGACGAGCGAGACTCGCATTTTGCTGCGCTGCCGGAAGTGTCGAACGGAATCGTTTCGTCCGTTAATACCCGCATTAACACCGAGCAATAAATGTGAATTAAGCGCGGCAATACAGCGTTTTTTCGCAATCCGCCATTCGATTGACATATGTCTGAAAATGCCGGCCAGTGATACAGGGAAAACGATAATTAAAAAACTATCGCACTGCGGCAAAATCGGGAACAAGCATTGACATGCCTTGCGATGGGGAGCAAGAATGTTCCTCACAGCTCCTCGTACATGGGACAGGGCGTGACGAGGGCGCGAGCGATCGCCCACGTGCGCAAGAACCTGCCTCTCAACCGTCCGCAAGGACTTACCGGTCAAAAGCAGGTATGGCAGCTCCTCATTCCCCAGCTTCCCCCAGCACCGACTCCTCGAAGGAGCAAACGCAGCAGGCCGGCACCAGTGGCGCGAGCGGCGCCGCAGCGACCGCGGGCCTTCAGCCATTTTTCGACGCGTGGTTAAACGCCTGGCGCTCGTTGGGCGCAGGCACGGCGGGCGGCGGCAACGGAGCGCCGTTCGCGATGCCGCAATTTCCTCCAGTTCAGGGCGCGGCGCCGTGGAGCGTGCCCGGCATGCCGTCGATGCCGTCGTTCCCTGGCATGCCTGACTTCAGCAAGCTCGCAGCGGGTGCAGCGGGTGCCGGTGGTGGGATACCCGGCATGCCGTCGTTCGCCGGTCTGAGCCTACCTGCCGCGGCGATTCCTCCTGAACGTCTGCAGAAACTGCAAGCCGACTACACGCGTGAAGCGATGGTGCTGCTGCAGCAGGCAAGCGGCGGCGGCGCGGCGCCGAAGGCGCCCGAACTGAAGGACCGCCGCTTCAGCTCGGACGCATGGAGCGCCACGCCGGCCTTCGCATTCACCGCCGCATGGTATCTGCTGAACGCGCGCTATCTGCAGGAAATGGTCGACGCGCTCGAGACCGAGCCGAAAGTGCGCGAGCGCATCCGCTTCGCCGTTCAGCAATGGACGGCCGCCGCGTCGCCGAGCAATTTCCTAGCGTTGAATCCCGAGGCGCAAAAGACCTTGCTCGAGAGCCAGGGCGAGAGCTTGCGGCAAGGCGTGATGAATCTGCTTGCCGACATGCAGCGCGGCAAGATTTCGCAGACGGACGAATCGCGTTTCGTGGTCGGCGAAAATCTCGCGACCACCGAAGGCTCGGTCGTGTTCGAAAACGACCTGATGCAGTTGATCCAGTACAAGCCGCGCACGGCGACCGTGCGCGAGCGGCCGCTTCTGATCGTGCCGCCTTGCATCAACAAGTACTACATTCTCGATCTGCAGCCGGAGAACTCGCTCGTCGCCCATGCGCTCGATTCGGGCCACCAGGTGTTCCTGATTTCGTGGCGCAATGCGGACGCCTCCATCGCGCATAAGACGTGGGACGACTACGTCAGCGAGGGCGTATTCACCGCGATGCAAACCGTGAGCAAGATCAGCGGCCGCGAGCAGATCAACACGCTCGGCTTCTGCATCGGCGGCACGATGCTCGCCACCGCGCTCGCGGTTGCGGCGGCGCGCGGCGAACATCCGGCCGCGTCGATGACGCTGCTCACTTCGATGCTCGACTTTTCCGACACCGGCGTGCTCGATATTTTCGTCGACGAAGCGCATGTGCAAATGCGCGAGCAGACCATCGGCGGCAAGAACGGTGCGCCGGCGGGACTCATGCGCGGCATCGAATTCGCCAACACGTTTTCGTTCCTGCGTCCGAACGACCTGGTGTGGAACTACGTCGTCGACAATTATCTGAAGGGACGCACGCCGGTGCCGTTCGACCTGCTGTACTGGAACAGCGACTCCACGAGCCTGCCCGGTCCCATGTACGTCTGGTATCTGCGCAATACGTATCTCGAGAATCGTCTGCGCGAACCGGGTGGAGTGACCACCTGCGGCGAGCCGGTCGATCTGTCGAAGATCGACGTGCCCACCTTCATTTACGGTTCACGCGACGACCATATCGTGCCGTGGCCGTCGGCCTATGCGTCGGCGCCGCTCCTCACCGGACCGTTGAAGTTCGTGCTCGGCGCGTCGGGTCATATCGCGGGTGTCATCAACCCGCCCGCGAAAAACAAGCGCAGCTACTGGACGCTCGAGGGCGAGCAGAAGAGCTTGCCCGAGAACCCGGACGACTGGCTCGGCGAGGCGAAGGAAGTGCCCGGAAGCTGGTGGCCCGAGTGGACCACGTGGCTCGATCAGTACGGCGGCAGGAAAGTGAAGCCGCGCGCCGCGGCGGGCTCGGAGGAATTCCCGGTCATCGAGCCGGCGCCGGGCCGCTACGTGCGCAAGCGCGAGTAAGAACACGATCTCAGATGCCACCCAACGCAACGGGGCAAGACGAGCTAGCAGGTTCACGAGCAACGAGATTTTTAACTTGACGGGCCCCGGCCTGATTGGCCGCGAAGCCCGGAGGATATGGAAATGACTGATGTTGTGATCGTATCGGCCGCGCGTACGGCAGTGGGCAAATTCGGCGGGTCGCTGGCGAAGATCGCCGCGCCCGAACTCGGCGCGACCGTGATTCGCGCGGTGCTGGAACGTGCGGGCCTGAAGCCCGAACAGGTGAGCGAAGTGATCCTGGGCCAGGTGCTGACGGCGGGCTCGGGACAGAATCCGGCGCGCCAGTCGTTGATCAAGGCGGGGCTGCCCTCGGCGGTGCCCGGCATGACGATCAACAAGGTCTGCGGTTCGGGCCTCAAAGCGGTGATGCTCGCGGCCAACGCGATCATCGCGGGCGACGCGGACATCGTGATCGCCGGCGGTCAGGAAAACATGAGCGCCGCGCCGCACGTGCTGCCGGGCTCGCGCGACGGCTTCCGCATGGGCGACGCCAAGCTCGTGGACACGATGATCGTCGACGGTCTGTGGGACGTGTACAACCAGTATCACATGGGCGTGACGGCCGAAAACGTCGCGAAGGAATTCGACATCACGCGCGAACAGCAGGACGCGTTCGCGGCGCTGTCGCAGAACAAGGCGGAAGCCGCGCAGAAGTCGGGCCGTTTCGACGACGAAATCGTGCCGGTCGAGATTCCGCAGCGCAAGGGCGACCCGGTGCGTTTCGCCACCGACGAATTCGTGCGTCACGGCGTGACGGCCGAGTCGCTGGCAGGTCTGAAGCCGGCGTTCTCGAAGGAAGGCACGGTCACGGCGGCTAACGCGTCGGGTCTGAACGACGGCGCGGCGGCGGTGGTCGTCATGTCCGCGAAAAAGGCCGAAGCGCTCGGCCTCACGCCGCTTGCGCGCATCAAGGCGTACGCGAACGCGGGCGTGGATCCGAAGATCATGGGCATGGGTCCGGTGCCGGCGTCGAAGCGCTGTCTGGAGCGCGCGGGCTGGAGCGTGAACGATCTCGATCTGATGGAGATTAACGAAGCCTTCGCCGCGCAGGCGCTCGCCGTGCATAAGCAAATGGGCTGGGACACGTCGAAGATCAACGTGAACGGCGGCGCGATCGCGATCGGCCATCCGATCGGCGCGTCCGGCTGCCGGATTCTCGTCACGCTGCTGCACGAAATGCAGAAGCGCGATGCGAAGAAGGGCCTGGCTTCGCTGTGCATCGGCGGCGGCATGGGCGTCGCGCTGGCGCTCGAGCGCGTTTGACGACGATCCGCACGCCGACCGCGCATCAGGCGTCGTACACGGTGTTGACGCGCGCCGCTTTGCGCATCCGGCGCGCGCTCGTGTGACGCCCGAGAGCGGCCTCGCCGGTCGGTCGCCCGGCGGCAGTGTGGACAAAGCATCAGGCGAGGGTAGAGGTAGCCGGCTGGGGCAGCCGGCCGGCGCCTCAAGAACGACAACGGAGTCTAGGTTATGACACAGCGAATTGCGTATGTAACGGGCGGAATGGGCGGCATCGGCACGAGCATTTGCCAGCGCCTGCACAAGGAAGGCTACAGGGTCGTCGCGGGCTGCGGCCCGAATTCGCCGCGCCGCGTGAAATGGCTCGAAGAGCAGAAGGCGCTCGGCTTCGACTTCGTCGCATCCGAAGGCAACGTCGGCGACTGGGAATCGACCAAGGCCGCGTTCGACAAGGTCAAGGCCGAAGTCGGCGAGATCGACGTGCTGGTGAACAACGCGGGCATCACGCGCGACGTCGTGTTCCGCAAGATGACGCACGAAGACTGGACCGCGGTGATCGACACCAACCTGACCAGTCTCTTCAACGTCACCAAGCAGGTGATCGACGGGATGGTGGAGCGCGGCTTTGGGCGCATCATCAATATTTCGTCGGTGAACGGGCAGAAAGGGCAGTTCGGCCAGACCAACTACTCGACCGCGAAGGCCGGCATTCACGGCTTCACGATGTCGCTCGCGCAGGAAGTGGCCACCAAGGGCGTGACGGTCAACACCGTGTCGCCTGGCTACATCGGCACGGACATGGTCAAGGCGATCCGCCCCGACGTGCTCGAAAAGATCGTTGCGACGATTCCGGTGCGCCGCCTCGGCCGGCCGGATGAGATCGGCTCGATCGTCGCGTGGCTCGCGTCCGAAGAATCGGGTTTTTCCACGGGTGCCGATTTCTCGCTGAACGGCGGTTTGCATATGGGCTGAGCAAGCGGCGCGCCGCTCACGAGGCAGCGCGCCCCGCTCGGATGGTTCCGGCGGCGTCCCGTTGCGCAACGGCCCGATTGCGCAGCCGGCACGCCGTCCGCGCTTTACTTGCGCTCAAAGGCGTTACATGACTACTACTACAAAGAAAGCAGCCGAACGACTGATCAAGAAATATCCGAATCGGCGGCTTTACGATACCGAGACAAGCACGTACATCACGCTGACGGACGTCAAGCAGCTCGTGCTGGACCAGGAGGATTTCAAGGTTATCGATGCGAAGAGCAACGAGGACCTGACGCGCGCGATCCTGCTGCAAATCATTCTGGAAGAGGAGAGCGGCGGGCTGCCGATGTTCTCGTCGTCGATGCTGTCGCAGATCATCCGTTTCTACGGCCATGCGATGCAGGGCATGATGGGCACGTATCTGGAGAAGAACATCCAGGCGTTCATCGACATTCAGGCAAAGCTCGCCGATCAGTCGAAGAACCTGTACGAAGGCAAGGCGATGAACCCGGAGGTCTGGTCGCAATTCATGAACATGCAGGCGCCGATGATGCAAGGCATGATGACCAGCTACATCGAGCAGTCGAAAAACATGTTCGTGCAGATGCAGGAGCAGATGCAGAACCAGGCGAAGTCGATGTTCGCGACGTTCCCGTTCACGCCGGGCGGCGCAAACTCCGCGGCACCGTCTGCTACCGCCAGTCCGCAGGCGAATCCGGAGCCGGAGAAGAAGTGACGTAAGGTTGTGTCGGCGCTCGCGCTCGTTGCGGACGGCGGGTAAGCGAGCGGCTCAGGCGCGGGCTCGGGTCCGGACGCGTGCCCCGACGTGTGCCCCAACGCCCGCCCCGACGTGTGCGCAATGCGCGCGGTACAATAGCGGGTTGCGTGCGCGGGGCGCTGAATCTTCAGCAGTCGGGGACATGGGTTTCTGAGCCGCCTGTCCTTGCCACACCGCTTGCCGCACCATCCCCGATCCCCATTGTCGCCACGTCACCGCTATCCGCCGGATTCACCTATGTCGCAAACCACTTCTTCCGTCTCGCCGACGCCTTCCAGTCCGAAGGTAGGGTTCGTTAGCCTCGGCTGCCCAAAAGCTTTAGTCGATTCCGAGCAGATCATCACGCAGCTGCGCGCCGAAGGCTACGAGATTTCGGGCACCTATGATGGCGCGGACCTCGTGGTCGTCAACACCTGCGGTTTCATCGACGAAGCGGTGCAGGAAAGCCTCGACGCGATCGGCGAGGCGCTGAACGAAAACGGCAAGGTGATCGTGACCGGCTGCCTCGGCGCGAAGAAGAGCGCGAGCGGCTCGGGCCTCATCGAAGAAGTGCATCCGAAAGTGCTGGCCGTGACCGGCCCGCATGCTGTCGGCGAAGTGATGCAGCATGTTCACATGCATCTGCCGAAGCCGCACGATCCGTTTGTCGATCTCGTGCCGCCCGCGGGCGTCAAGCTCACGCCGCGCCATTACGCGTACCTCAAGATTTCCGAAGGCTGCAATCATCGCTGCACCTTCTGCATCATTCCGTCGATGCGCGGCGACCTCGTGTCGCGTCCGGTCGCGGAAGTGATGCTCGAAGCCGAGAATCTGTTCAAGTCCGGCGTGAAGGAACTGCTCGTTATTTCGCAGGACACGAGCGCCTACGGCGTCGACGTCAAATATCGCACCGGGTTCTGGAACGGCAAGCCGATCAAGACGCGCATGACCGATCTCGTCGGCGCGCTCGGCGAACTGGCCGCGCAATACGGCGCGTGGGTGCGCCTGCATTACGTGTATCCGTACCCGAGCGTCGACGAAGTCATTCCGATGATGGCGTCGGGCCCGTACAAGGGCCACGTGCTGCCGTATCTCGACGTGCCGTTCCAGCACGCGCATCCCGAAGTGCTCAAGCGCATGAAGCGCCCGGCCAACGCCGAGAAGGTGATGGAGCGCGTGAAGGCGTGGCGCGAGATGTGTCCGGACCTCACGATCCGCAGCACGTTTATCGCGGGCTTTCCCGGCGAAACCGAGGAGCAGTTTCAGACGCTGCTCGACTTCATCCGCGAAGCCGAACTGGATCGCGTGGGCTGCTTCGCGTATTCGCCGGTCGAAGGCGCAACGGCGAACGAGCTCGACGGCGCGTTGCCGGACGAAGTCCGCGAAGAGCGTCGCGCGCGCTTCATGGAAGTGGCCGAACAGGTGTCGGCCAAACGGATCGCGAAGAAGGTCGGCAAGACGCTGAAAGTGCTCGTCGACGAAATCAACGCCGACGGCGGCATTGGCCGCACGGCCGCGGATGCGCCGGAGATCGACGGCGTCGTATACATCGCGCCGGCCGCGAAGGCGTCGAAGCGTTACAAGGTCGGCGACTTCGTGTCGGTGAAGATCACCGGCGCGGACGGTCACGACCTGTGGGGCGAGGTCTGAACGATGACCGTGAACACGCCCGCTAACCCGGACATTCTCGCGCTCGGCGAGGCGATGATCGAGTTCAACCAGTCGGCGAAAGGCGAGCCGAAGTATCTGCAAGGCTTCGGCGGCGATACGTCGAACTTCTGCATCGCGGCAGCGCGGCAAGGTGCGCGGACGGGCTTCGTGTCCGCGGTCGGCGCCGATCATTTCGGTCGGCTGCTGATCGACCTGTGGGAACGCGAGAACGTGGACACGGCGCAGGTGCGCGTCGATCCGCAGGCGTCGACCGGCGTGTATTTCGTGTCGCACGGTCCGGACGGCCACGCGTTCGACTATCTGCGCGCGGGCTCGGCGGCGAGCCGCTATGCGCCGCATGACCTGCCGCTCGACGCGATTGCCGCGGCCAAGGTCATCCATCTGTCGGGCATCAGTCTCGCGATCAGCCTGTCCGCATGCGACGCGGCGCTCGAAGCGATCGCGCATGCTCGCGCCAACGGCGTGCGCGTGAGCTTCGACACCAATCTGCGCCTCAAGCTGTGGCCACTGAACCGCGCGCGCGCCGTGATGCTCGAAGCGATCCGGCAAACCGACATCTGCCTGCCGAGCTGGGACGACGTCACCGAGCTGACCGGTTTGACTGGCCGCGACGAGATCGTCGACTTTCTGCTGTCGCACGGTCCGCGAGTGGTGGCGCTGAAGCTCGGCAAGGACGGCTCGTATATCGCGACGCCGGATGAGCGGCGCGTCGTGCCGGGCCACGTCGTCAATGCGGTCGATGCAACCGGCGCGGGCGATTGCTTCGGCGGCGCGTTTATCGCGCGGCTTGTTGAGGGCGATGATCCATTCGAAGCCGCGCGTTATGCGAACGTTGCGGCGGCGCTGTCCACGCAAGGCTATGGCGCGGTCGCGCCGATTCCTTCGCGCGCGGCGGTCGAAGAGATTTTGGCGGGCTGAGCGTCGTAAAGTCGCGATGCCGGTCACGCCGCAGCAAAACTATCGGTAGAGACTGAAAGAGGAGCGAACGATGCAACGGGACGTAGTGGTGGTGAGCGGTGTGCGTACGGCAATCGGCGGTTTCGGCGGCAGTCTGAAGGATATTGCGCCGACCGAACTCGGCGCGCGCGTCGTGCGCGAGGCGTTGCTGCGCGCCAACGTGTCCGGCGACGAAGTCGGGCACGTCGTGTTCGGCAATGTCGTGCATACCGAACCGAAAGACATGTACCTCGCGCGCGTGGCCGCGATCAACGGCGGCGTCGCGCAGCACACGCCCGCGCTCACCGTCAACCGCCTGTGCGGCTCGGGCTTGCAGGCCATCGTCTCGGCCGCGCAGAGCGTGCTGCTCGGCGACGCCGACATCGCGATCGGCGGCGGCGCGGAGAACATGAGCCGCGCGCCTTACTCGATGCCCGCCGCGCGCTTCGGTCAGCGCATGGGCGACGCGCGTCTCGTCGACATGATGGTCGGCGCGCTCAACGATCCGTTCCAGTCGATCCATATGGGCGTGACCGCGGAAAACGTCGCGCGCAAATACGAAATTTCGCGCGAGGCGCAAGACGCGCTCGCACTAGAATCGCATCGCCGCGCGGCGCACGCGATCACGAACGGCTACTTCAAGGAACAGATCCTGCCGATCACGTTGGCGTCGAAGAAAGGCGATGTCGTGTTCGACACCGACGAACACGCGCGCATGGACGCATCGGCGGAAGACTTTTCGAAGCTCAAGCCCGTGTTCGCGAAGGAAAACGGCACGGTGACGGCGGGCAATGCGTCGGGCATCAACGACGCGGCCGCGGCCGTCGTGCTGATGGAGCGCGGCGTCGCCGAGCAGCGCGGCATCAAGCCGTTGGCGCGGCTCGTGTCGTACGCGCATGCGGGTGTCGATCCGGCTTATATGGGCATCGGTCCGGTGCCCGCGACGCGTAAGGCGCTCGAGCGCGCCGGCCTGACGGTCGCCGACCTCGACGTGATCGAGGCCAACGAGGCGTTCGCCGCGCAAGCCTGCGCGGTCAGCAAGGAACTCGGCTTCGATCCGGCCAAGGTCAACCCGAACGGCTCGGGCATTTCGCTCGGTCATCCGATCGGCGCGACCGGCGCGCTAATCACCGTGAAGGCGCTGTACGAACTGCAGCGCATCGGCGGGCGCTACGCGCTCGTGACGATGTGCATCGGCGGCGGGCAGGGCATCGCGGCGGTCTTCGAGCGGATCTGAATTTTACGAACGGTGTCGCGAAAGGCGCACGGGTATCAAGCAATGAGGATCGACGGATGCGGGAAGTGAAATCGGTGGAAGGCGCGGTACGCCGGCGCGGCTGGGCGGCGACGAGTGTTGCCGCATTGCTCTCGGTGAGCGCGGTGGCCTGGTTTCCGGGCGCGGCGTGCGCGCAGAGCGACGCAGTCAAGGAACTTGCCGCACCGCCGCCGATCCAGTTGCCGCTCAAGCCGAGCCCCGAATTCGCGAAATTGCCGCGCTACAGCGGCACGCTCGGCTCGCGGCCAATCGTGCTGCGCCTCGGCCCGAAAGCCGACGATCCGGCGGGCGTCCACGGCGAATACCAGTTCGCGGATACCGGCCAAGTGATCCTGATCGCGGGGGACCGTGACGGCGACACGCTCGAAGTCGAGGAGTCGAACGACGGCACGCACATCACCGGGAACTGGGTCGGCAAGTTCGCCGCCGACGGTTCGCTGGCCGGTGAGCGGATGAACGTCGACGATTCCGACCCGCAGCCGTTCGATCTGAAGCCGCTGGCGGCGGGGCAAGCGGTGCCGGCCGCGGCGGGCAAAGCGGGTAAGCCGGGTAATGTGACTGCGCCTGCTGCAACCGCACCTTCGTTGCCGGCTCAATCCGCACCCGCAACCGGCGCCGGTCATCCGGTGGGCGGCGTCAGCAATCTCCAAACCGGCGAGTAATCGCGCCACGGCGCGAGCCTCGCGGCCCTTGCGCCCGCCGCGGCGAAAATCCGCCGACTCGTCTACTCTTGCGTGAACGGCGCGGCATTGTCCGCTCGTCGCATTGTCTTTTTCATCGAATTCGCCATGACCCAATCAAAACTCAAGCGGGCTTTGCAAACCCGCATCGTGCAAGCCGAAGACCAACTCACGCCGGGCTTCGAGTCTTTCTCCGTGCCGGTGACGCGTGCATCGACGGTCGTATTTCCCGACCTCGCGACGATGCGCGCGCTCGACTGGAAAAACGACGCGCAGTGGCGCTACGGCCTGCATGCGACGCCGACGTCGCTGGCGCTCGCGCAGCGCCTTGCCGCCATCGAGGGCGGCAATCACGCGCTGTTGCAGCCGTCCGGCTTGTCGTCGATTTCGAACGTGTACTTCGGGCTTGTGAAGTCGGGTGACGACGTGCTGATTCCCGACAACGTCTACTCGCCGAATCGCGATCACGCCGACTGGCTCGCGCGCGATTTCGGCGTGACGGCGCGGTACTACGATCCGATGATCGGCGCGGGAATCGCCGACCTGATCCAGCCGAACACGCGGCTCATCTGGCTCGAAGCGCCCGGCTCGGTGACGATGGAAGTGTCCGACGTGCCCGCGATCACGGCCGCGGCCCGCGCGCGCAACGTCGTCACGGCGATCGACAACACGTGGTCCGCCGGCCTCGCTTTCCGGCCGTTCGATCACGGCGTGGATATTTCGGTGCAGGCGCTGACCAAGTACCAATCGGGCGGCGGCGACGTGCTGATGGGCGCGACCATTACCGTCGATCGCGAGTTGCATCTGAAGCTGAAGTCGGCGCGCATGCGCATGGGCCTCGGGGTATCGTCGGACGACTGCTCGCTGATTCTGCGCAGCCTGCCGACCATGCAGGTACGCTTTCAGCAGCACGACCGCTCGGCGCTCGCGCTCGCGCAGTGGCTGAAGACGCGGCCGGAAATTGCCGCGGTGCTGCATCCCGCCATCGCCGATTGCCCGGGCCATGAGTTTTACGAACGCGACTTCACGGGCGCGGGCGGACTGTTTTCCGTCGTGTTCGACGCCCGCTATAGTGCGGCGCAAATCGACACGTTCTGCGAGTCGCTGGAGCTCTTTGCGATCGGCTGGAGCTGGGGCGGGGCGCATAGCCTCGTGATGCCGTACGACATCGCGTCGATGCGGACCGAGGCGCAATGGCCGCATCGCGGCACGCTGGTCCGGTTCTATATCGGCCTCGAGGAGGAAGCGGATCTGCGCGCCGACATCGAGCAATGTCTCGCGGCGCTCGCGTGAAGTTTAGGCAAACCTGATGTGAATTTTCCGCGCCGCGACGACGCAATGTTGCAGCGACACAAGCCCACTGGACTTCGGTTTTCAGTGGGCTTTTTTCTTATGCTTTGCCTCACGAACTAGCCGTTTGGCTGAATAGCCGCGGCAGTGCGCAAACGCTACGATGGTGCGTATCCGATTTCACTGCCGAGCACGACCGCGAGCTTCGATGAACCTATTCTTCTGGATGTTGCTGAACCTCGGCGTGCCGATCGTCGGCCCTGTCTTCACGCTGGCGCTCGTCGCGCCGGCACATGGCTGGACGGTGGCGAAAGAATTGATCGCCGACTCGATCAAGGACGGACAACTGTTCTGGTGTGCGATCGGTCTGTGCGCTGCCGGAGTGTATGAGCTGGTGACGGCGTTGGAGCAGGGCAGCGCTGCCGCGCCGATTCTGGAGTCGGGGATTGTGGCTTTTTGCCTGCTCGCGTTTGCGTGTTCTATTGTGGTGATGACGTGTCTTCTGAGTACACGGTACGCCCGGCCGGCTGCAGCCTCTAACTCCGATACTGCGCGTCCGGCGGCGCGGACGTTCTCCCGAACGGCAATCGGCTGCTCGATCGCATCCACGTGTGCGGCCGCCCTACTATTGGCAATCCTACATATCTGCATCATGTCATTTATGGGATAGTCGGGCCGTTATACTGACCGCTCAAGGAGGCACTATGAATAAGGTCGTAAGTTTTCTGGCATCGGAACAAAATCGCACGCGTCTTGTGAAGTGGTCCACCATCTTCATCGTCGTCGACGGGATCAGCACGGCTTTATTATTTCTTCTCGGGCTTCCGAGAAAATAACGTCGCCTGGTTGCGCCGTCAGGCGCAGCATTGGTTGACGATCATGCAGCCGTTTCACCTGGCCATCACATCATCGCACCGTCGCGTCGAGCTATCGCGCCGGTCCATCAAACTGCATCACGCTTCAAACAACCGCAACAACCCGTCGAGCCCCACGTAGTTAAACGCCACGCTGGCCGCTTCGCGTACTACCGGCTTCGCACGGAACGCGACTGAAAGTCCGGCTTCCGCCATCATCTTCAGGTCGTTGGAACCGTCGCCCATTGCAATCGCGCGGGACGGCTCGATGTTCAGTTGCCCACAGGTCTCGCGCAGCGTGCGCGCTTTGACATCGGCATTGACGATTTCGCCGAGCACTTTGCCGGTCAGCTTGCCGTCGACGATCTCAAGCGTATTGGCGCGCGTGAAGTCGAGTCCAAGCCGCGCCTTCAGCTTCTCGGTGAAGAAGTTGAAACCGCCCGAGACCAGCAGCGTTTTCAGCCCGGCTTCTTTTGCGCCTGCCAGCATCCGCTCGGCGCCTGGCGAGAGTTGCAGGCGTTCTTCGTACACGCGTTCGAGCGCGCTCGCGTCGAGGCCCTTCAGAAGCGCCACGCGGCGCGTCAGGCTTTCGTTGAAGTCCTTGATTTCGCCGCGCATCGAGGCCTCGGTGATCGCCGCCACTTCCGCTTTCAGGCCGCAGAAATCGGCGATCTCATCGATACATTCGATCGTGATCAGCGTCGAATCCATGTCCATTGCCACGAGCCCGAAGTCGCGCAAGCGGCGGCCGCTTTCGACAAACGCGTAGTCCAGCCGATGCGTGCCGCAATAGACGTCGAGGTCGGGGCGCTGCGCGACGTCGGCGTCGGCAATGCGAATCGCGGTCGCATCGATGACGGTCGCGTGCGTGCCGCGTGCGAGCGCGACGAGCGTCTTGTGGTGATCGGCGGAAAGAGGCGTGGGGCTTTGGATGACGAGGTTCATGAACGACGCATTGACGCGGGAAGTGATGCAGGAAAGGGCGAGCGCGAAGGGGGCGCGGAAAATGCCGCTATTGTAACGGCTCGGGGGCCAGGGGCCGTCCTAATGCTTTGCTGCCGCCAGCGAGCGCCTCTCATCGCGTGAAACGCAAACAGGGCGTTGGCTCCAGTGCAATCCGCGTCCGCCCGGTTCATACTGACGCATCAAACCACGCTCACTGCTCACTGCCATTGCATGCAGAAGCCGCCGCGAGATTTTGGCGTGAAGTTCAAACGGACTTCATTGCACTGAAGCGCCGCGAAGCAGTGGCAACGCACAGCCAACGTACAGGCAAAGCACACGCAAAACGCAAAACGCAGCGAGCGCCCGACCAAAACACGCCCCGCAACACACGAGCACAGAAACACACAACAAGGAGACAACGCATGTCCACGGCGACCGCCGACGCAGCCACCCTCGCGCGCAACTTCGATCTGCGCCACCTGAGCCCCGAGTTCTATGCGGACCCATACCCGGTCTACCACGCGCTGCGCGCTCACGAACCCGTCAAGCGCATGCCGGACGGCTCGCTCTTTCTCACGCGCTTTCGCGACGTGCAGGCGGTGTACCGCGACCCGAAAACCTTCAGTTCGGACAAGACCGTCGAATTCCGTCCGAAGTACGGCGACTCGCCGCTCTACACGCATCACACCACGAGTCTCGTATTCAACGATCCGCCGCGCCATACGCGCGTGCGCAAGCTGATCGCCGGCGCGTTGACCGCGCGAGCAATCGCGGCGATGGAGCCGGGTCTGGTCCAACTCGTCGACGGCTTGCTGGACGCCGCTGCCGAGCGCGGACGCATCGACCTGATCGGCGACTTCGCGTCGGCGATTCCGGTGGAGATCATCGGCAATCTGCTCGACGTGCCGCATGCCGAACGCGCCCCGTTGCGCGACTGGTCGCTCGCGATTCTCGGCGCGCTCGAACCGTCGCTCACCGACGCGCAGTTCGAGCGCGGCAACCGTGCCGTCAGCAAATTCGTCGATTATCTGCGCGGCCTGGTCGCGCGGCGCCGACGCGAGCCGGGCGATCCGCAGCACGATGTGCTGACACGGCTGATTCAGGGCGAGGCCGGCGGCGAGCAATTGTCGGAAGAAGAACTGCTGCAAAACTGCATCTTCATCCTCAATGCAGGCCACGAAACCACCACGAATCTGATCGGCAACGGGCTAGTCACGCTGACTGAATGGCCGGACCAACGCGCGGCCTTGCTCGCCGAACCGTCGTTGATCGAATCGGCTATCGAGGAATGCCTGCGCTACGAGAGCTCGAACCAGCTCGGCAACCGCATGACGACTGTCGATACCGAAATCGGCGGCCAGCCGGTCGCGCGCGGCACGCCGGTCACCTTGTGCATCGGCGCGGCGAATCGCGATCCCGAGCAGTTCGCCGACCCCGACCGCTTCGACATCCGCCGCGAGCCGAACCGGCACCTTGCGTTTGGCTTCGGCATCCATCAATGCGCGGGGCTTTCGCTCGCACGGCTCGAAGCGCGGATCGCCATCGGACGTTTCGTTCGACGTTTTCCGTCGTATCAGCTCGATGGCGAGCCGACGCGCGGCGGACGCGTGCGTTTTCGCGGCTTCGCTCAGGTGCCGCTGTTGTGTCGATAGAGGGCCAAGCGGCAATACGCGGGACTCCGTAGTTCTTGCCGCCATCATGCAAGAGTTACAGCACGGCGCGCGCCGATGACGGCGCGCCCGCGCCGTGCGTCGGCAGAGCGCCGTGGCATGCTTGCTGCTTCTCCTAGATTCCAGGCCCAGGGGAGCGCACGATGGCACACATGATCTGGAAAGGCGCGATCAGCTTCGGCCTTGTCCACGTACCGGTGCAGTTATATCCGGCCACGAAATCGGAAAAGGTCGGCTTCAATCTGCTCGACAAGCGCACGATCGATCCGGTCGGCTACAAGCAGATCAACAAGCGCACCGGCAAGGACGTGACGCGCGATAACATCGTGCGCGGCTTCGAGTACGAGAAGGACAAGTACGTCGTCCTGAGCGACGAGGAAATCCGCGCGGCCAATCCCGAGTCGACGCAGACCGTGGATATTCTCGCGTTCGTCGACGCCCCGGACATCTCCTTTCTCTATCTCGACACGCCTTACTTCCTGACGCCCGACCGCAAAGGCGAAAAGGTCTATGCGCTGCTGCGCGAGGCGATGAAATCGTCGGGCAAGGTCGGCGTCGCAAGCGTCGTGCTGCACAACAAGCAGCATCTCGCGGCGCTGATTCCAGTCGGCCCCGTGCTCGCTCTGAACACACTGCGCTGGGCGGACGAGGTCCGCGATTTCGACGAATTCAAGTTGCCCGCCGAAGGTGCCAAGGCCGCCGGCGTGAGCGCGCGCGAGCTCGACATGGCGCAGAAACTGATCGACGACATGAGCGACACGTGGGACCCGTCGAAATATCACGACACGTTCCGCGACGACATCATGGCGCTCGTCGAGCGCAAGGTCCGCGAGGGCAAGACCGAGGAAATCACCGACATCGAAGCGCCGCGCGAATCGCGTCAATCGGCGGATATTCTCGATTTGTCCGACTTGCTGAAGCGCAGCTTGGGACGCGGTAAGAGCAAACCGGCATCGGGCTCGCGCAAGCGTGCCGCCGACGATGAAGCCGCCGACGAAAACTCGGAGGCGGAAGAAGACAGCGGCTCGACGGCAGCGCCTAAAAAGTCACGCTCGACGCGCACGTCTCGCGCCAGCACGAGCGGCGGCAAGAGCGGCCGCGCCGCAGCGAAGTCGACGACGGCTTCGCGCAAACGCCGCGCGGCGGCATGACGACACTCCATGAACGACAGACTCGACCTCTATAACCGCAAGCGCCGCTTCGACGAAACGCCGGAGCCCGCGGGCACCGCCGCGAAAAAGCGCGGCAGCCGCGGCGCCACCCGGCCTGAAGTCGAACAGGGCCTCTCCTACGTGATCCAGGAACACCACGCACGGCGTCTGCACTATGACTTCCGGCTCGAACTGAACGGCGCGCTGCTGTCGTGGGCCGTGCCGAAAGGGCCGAGCCTCGATCCGTCAGTGAAGCGCCTCGCCGTGCATGTCGAAGACCATCCGGTCGAATACGGGACGTTCGAAGGCGAGATTCCGCCGGGCAATTACGGCGCGGGCACGGTCATCGTATGGGACCGCGGCACATGGGAACCTGTCGGCGGCCCGGCCGAAGCGGCGCGCGCGTATCGCGCGGGCAAGCTCAAGTTTCATCTGCACGGCGACAAGCTGCACGGCGGCTGGACGCTCGTGCGCAGCCACATGCGCGGCGACGCGGACAAGGAACAGTGGCTCCTCATCAAGGAACGCGACGACGAGGCGCGCGACGAAAGCGAATACGACATTCTCGCCGAACGGCCCGGCAGCGTGCTGAGCGGCGCAGCGCCGTCTGCGGGGAAGGGAAAAGCCGGCAAGCAGAGCGATAAGCAGGCCATCAAGCAGAGCGCCGGCAAAACCAGAACCGCCTCGGTGCGCGGCGATCCGAAGCACCCCGACATCGTCGCGACGCGCAGCAGCGAGTCGCTGCGCGAACTCGCCGCATCGCCCGCGATAGAAGGCGCGGTGAAGGCCAAACTGCCTGCCTCGCTGAAGCCTCAACTGGCGACGCTCGTCGACGCGACGCCGCCCGGCGACGACTGGACATACGAAATCAAGTTCGACGGCTATCGCGTGCTGGCCCGCATCGACGCAAGCGAGAAAACCCGCGGCGTGCAGGTCTTCACGCGCGCGGGCAACGACTGGACCGCGAAATTCAGCAAGCAGGTGAAGGCGTTCGCGCAACTGGGCCTCGACAGCGCGTGGCTCGACGGCGAAGCCGTGGTGCTCGACGAAAACGGCGTGCCGAGTTTCCAGGCGCTGCAAAACGCGTTCGATTCGAACCGTCCGCAAGACATCGTCGTCTATCTGTTCGACGTGCCGTTTCTCAACGGTTACGACTTGCGCGGCGTGCCGCTGCAACAGCGCCGCGCGATTTTGCGCGCGCTGCTGGAGCCCGTCGACGACAGCGTGCTGCGTTTTTCGAACGACTTCGAGTTCAGCGCCGACGATCTGCTGAAAAGCGCGTGCGACATGGCGCTCGAGGGCATCATCGGCAAGCGGCGCGACAGCGGCTATGTGTCCGGCCGCTCGGCCACGTGGATCAAGCTGAAGTGCCGTCGACGCCAGGAGTTCGTGATCGGCGGCTATTCGGAACCGTCGGGCAGCCGTGCGGCGTTCGGTGCGCTGCTGCTCGGCGCGCACGACAGCAAGGGCAAACTGCAGTATGCGGGGCGCGTGGGCACCGGTTTCGACGCCGCGTTGCTGCGCTCGGTGAAGAAGGAACTCGACGCGCACGAAACGAAGCGCATGCCGTTCGCGAGCACACCGCGCGAGCGCAGCCGCACGCCTGTGCATTGGGTCGAGCCGGTGCTCGTCGCGGAATGCAATTTCGCCGAATGGACGAGCGACGGCATCGTGCGTCAGGCGTCGTTCGTGAGTCTGCGCAAGGACAAGCCGGCGCGCCAGATCGTCAAGGAAGCACCACGCAAGGGGGACGACGTGCAACAGCAAACCGACATCGAGGCCGAGGTCGCGCCGAAAAAGCGTGCGGCGCGCGGCGAGGCCAACAAAACCGCCACCAAATCCGCGAGCAAAGTGGCCACGAAAACCGCGAGCAAAGTAGCCACCAAAACCGCCACCCAAAACTCAACCGAACCCACCGCGCCACGGGCCAAAAAATCCTCGCCCGCCGAAGTCGCCGGGGTCCGCATCTCGCATCCCGACCGCGTCATCGACAAGAGCACCGGCGCGCGCAAGATCGACCTCGTGCAGTACTACGAATCCGTCGCGCAATGGATGCTGCCGCATCTCGTCGACCGGCCGGTGTCGCTCGTGCGCGCGCCGGAGGACATCGGCGGCGAGCTGTTTTTTCAGAAGCACACGCAGAAGCTGTCGATTCCAAACATCACGCAGCATCCCGGGCTCGATCCGGGTCATCCTCCGCTGATCACCGTCGATAGCGCGAAGGCGCTCGTCGGCGCCGCGCAAATGGGCACGATCGAATTTCACACATGGAACGGCGTGGCGTCGAACATCGAAAAGCCGGACCGCGTGGTGTTCGATCTCGACCCGGACTCGTCGCTCGGCTGGGACCGGATGATCGAGGCCGCGATGTTGACGCGCTCGCTGCTCGAGGAACTCGGCCTCACGTCGTTCTGCAAGACGAGCGGCGGCAAAGGGCTGCATGTGGTCGTGCCGCTCTCGAAACACGCGGGCTGGGACGAGGTGAAGGAGTTCTCGCAGGCCGTCGCGCAACACATGGCGAGCACGCTGCCCAAGTACTTCAGCGCGAAGATGGGCGCGCAGAATCGCAAGCAGAAGATTTTCGTCGACTATCTGCGCAATAACCGCGGCTCGAGTACCGTCGCCGCGTTTTCGGTGCGGGCGCGTCCCGGCCTCGGCGTTTCGGTTCCGCTTGCATGGGACGAGGTCGCGCAAACGACGGGCGGCGACCAGTGGAATATCGAGAACCTGCACGAGCGGCTCGACGAACTGAAGGGAGACCCGTGGGCCGATTATGCAAAGACGCGGCAACGCATTACGGCGGCGATGAGGAAGCGTCTGAGCGGCGCGTAGGTGAGGGTGGCTGCGGCTCGCTGGGCGTGGAGTATCTGGCCTATGTAGCCTATGTAGGCTATGTAGCCTACGTGGCGTATGTCACGTTGTGATGTATGCGGCGGAAATCGCGTGCGTGACGTTGGCGGCATATGTCCATACGTGGCGTACATGCCACATGCGGCGTACTTGGCACATGCGGCGGCACGTCCTCACCACGTCACAACACGTCCTCGCACACATAGCACATCGTGACATATCGCCTCTGCCGCATTCCTTCAGGCACCTCAAACGCAAAAAAGGAGCCCACTATGAAGAGCACACCGCAATCGTCCGACGGCGACAAGCAAGCCGATCCGCACGCACCGAAGAATCCTCAGTCGCTGGAGGAAGCCGCCGCGCCGCTACCGCATGAGAACGACCAGAATGCCGAATCGCAGAACGACGAAGATCCGCGGCGCATCGGCAAGCAGGCGCATCAGGACGTCGAACGCGGTCTGCAGGACACGGACCGCCGCGGTGGCGGCGAATATCAGGAAAAGACGCAGAACGACGCGCACGCCGACACCAATTCGGACGACAGATCGCCCGGCGCGGGCACCGGCAAACGCTGATTCGCGCGAGCGACGCTAGCTAGTCCGGCTCGACGTCCCAATAGGGCGGGTCGCCGAAATGAGCGGCGAGAAAGTCGATGAACGCAACTGTCTTCGGCGGTACGAATGCGCGGCTCGGATACACAGCCCAGATCGCCACCTGCTCGGCGAGCGGATAATTTTCGAGCACGCTGACCAGTTCGCCGCTGCGCAAAAGCGACGCGACGTCCCACGTCGATTTCAGCGCGATGCCGAAGCTGGCGAGCAGCGCATCGCGGATCACTTCGCCGTTGTCGCTGACGATGCGCCCGCTCACGCGCACGTCGAGCCGTCCGGCCGGCGTGTGGAAGGCCCAGTCGCGCTGGTCCGACAGAATGATGCATTCGTGCTGCGCGAGATCCGACGGATGATGCGGCGTGCCGCGCTCTTCGAGGTAGGAAGGCGCCGCGCACAACACACGCCGGTTGACCGCGAGCCGGCGCGCCACCAGCGACGAATCCTTCAGTGCGCCAATCCGGATCGCGACGTCGATACCGGCATCGACGAGATCGATCACCTGATCGGTCAGCCGCAGATCGACGCTCACGCCCGGATAACGGCGCAGGAATTCGCTGATGACAGGCGACACGTGCTGCCGTCCGAACGACGACGGCATCGACACGCGCAAGCGGCCTTGCGGCTCGGCCTGGCCACGTCCCACCGACGCGCGCGCGGCCGCCGCCGCGTCGAGCAGCGCTTCGGCGCGCGTCATGAACACTTCGCCGTCTTGCGTGAGACTGATGCGGCGCGTGGTCCGATGCAGCAGCCGCGCGCCGAGCAGCTTTTCCAGTTGCGCGATGCGCGAACTCGCGACCGCCGCCGACAGCCCGAACTCGCGTCCCGCCGCCGACACGTTGGCGAGCAGTGCGGCCCGCACGAACAGGGCGACGTCGAGCAGATCGAGGCGCTCGCGCTCGCCGGCAGCGGGGCGCGCATCACGCGATTGTGGAGCGGCAGCAAGGTCCATTCTTCGGAAAATCAAAAAGATGTTTCAGCGATTATGCCGCTTTTGTCGCAGTAAGAGGCGCCTTACGATCACGTCCACGGATCGACGGTTGTACTCGTCACACGCGCACACCGCCGGTCCTCATCCTTCAACTCTGACCTGAACAAAACAAGGAGCCTGTATGAAAGCCGTCGGCCTCTACCGCTATCTGCCCATCGACCACGAAGAAGCGTTGATCGACGTCGAGATTGCGCAACCGCAAGCCACCGGACGCGACCTGCTGGTGAAAGTCGAAGCCATCTCCGTCAATCCCGTGGATACGAAAGTGCGCGCGCCGAAGGACACCGTCGAGAAGGAGCCGCGCGTGCTCGGCTGGGACGCCGCCGGCACCGTGGTCGCGGTCGGCCCGGAGGCGACGCTTTTCAAGGTCGGCGACCCGGTCTTCTATGCGGGCAGCATCACGCGGCCGGGCGCGAACAGCGAGTTTCATCTCGTCGATGAGCGGATTGTCGGACGCAAGCCGGCATCGCTCGATTTCACGCATGCCGCGGCGCTGCCGTTGACCGCGATCACCGCGTGGGAAGCGTTGTTCGATCGCCTCGGCGTCTCGCCGCAGGGCGCGCACGAAGGCCGCACGGTGCTGATTTTCGGCGGCGCGGGCGGCGTTGGGTCAATCGGCATCCAATTGGCCAAGCAGCTCGGCAAGCTCAACGTGATTGCCACGGCGTCGCGCCCCGAGTCGGCGAAATGGGCGAGTGAGCTGGGCGCGGATCATATCGTCGATCACTTCGGCGACATGCCCGCACAACTGAAAAAGCTCGGCATCGAGCAGGTTGACTACGTGCTGCTCTTCAACGACACCGACGCGAATTTCCCCGCCGCTGCCGAGCTCGTCAAGCCGCAAGGCGGCATCTGCACGATCGTCGAGAACAGCAAGCCGGTGCCGGTCGAACTGCTGAAGGCGAAGAGCGCCGCGTTTCACTGGGAGTTCATGTTCACGCGCTCGATGTTCGGCACGCCCGACATGATCGAACAGCACAAGCTGCTGACGGAGGTGGCGCGTCTCGTCGATGCAGGGACTTTGCGCACGACGGTCGGCCAGCACCTGGGCGCGATCAACGCGGCCAATCTGCGTCGCGCGCATCGCCTGCTCGAGGAAGGGCGCGCGATCGGGAAGCTGGTGCTGAGCGGGTTTTGATGCGTGCGTTGTGACGCGGCTTTAGACGAGCCGCTCGTGATGAGGGGCTTTTAACGCGGCTTTCGATCAGCGGCTTGTGACGAGTGGCTGCTGACGCGGCTTCGATAAGCAGCTTCTCACGCGGCTTTTCATGAGCGGCTTGCGACGTGCGGCTGTTGACGGAACTTCGACAAGCGGCCCCCGATAAAACGCGTCAGCGCAAGCGGGGTAACACCCGATGCCGCGCGAGCACGCGCGGCATCGCTTGGCGGTAGACTGGTAATGCATCATGCTAAAACGGTTGCGTGTCTCGCGTCCGTTGCCGGCTCCCGCACGCTGTATCTGGACCGTACCTGGGACCATGCGGGAGGGCCGGGCTCTGGCGGGCATGCAACGGCACAACAACGAGGTGACAGTATGAGCTCCAGCTTCAAACTCTCCGCCGTTCCAGTTGTCGCTTCTCTCGCTTGCGCGCTTTCTTGCGGCATGCTCGCGCCGGCCGCTCATGCGGCGACGCCGATCACGGTGACGTCGCAATCCGCGCTCGACGGTCCGATTCGCTACACGGTGCGCGTCACGTCGAAACAGTTCGGCAACTCGCAGGAAACCCGCACGATCCGCTCCGGCCAGTCGGATGATTTCACGTGGAAAACGGTGCCGCCCGGCGGGGCGGTGCCTGCCACCGATGCGTGCCCGAACTACGCGTCGCTGCCGCTCGACGCGAACGGCGCAATGATCCGCCAGACGCAGATTCGGCTCGCGCCGGTCGTCGGCGAAGACGGCACGGCGACCGTGCAACTGAGCTTCCAGGCGCACAAGCCGGACGGCATGAAGACGGTCACGGCCGGCGGCAAATCGCTCAAGTGTCCGAACGATGTCAGCATGAGCCAGGTCCTGCGTTTCACGATGCCCGTGAACGGCAGCACCAAATCCCTGACGCTCAGCGACGGCACGGTTGTCGCGATCAGCGCCAGGCGGTGAGCGGTTGGCCCGCGCTCGCCCGGCTCACCGCCGCCCCGCGCTCCGCTCCACCAGCCGCGCCGACAAAAATCGGTGCTCCGCCGAAAACAGCCGCCGGTAAGTAAGCAGCACGGCGCCCACGGTCCCGAGCGCCGACGAAGCGGCGATCAGGAACATGATCACGATCTGATAGCGCACCGCCTGCAGCGGCGACTGGCCGGCCAGCACCTGGCCGGTCATCATGCCGGGCAGGCTCACGACGCCGACCACGGCCATCTGATTCAGCGTCGGCATCATGCCGGCACGCACGGCCTGACGCGCGGGCGCCTGCGCGGCTTCCCAGCGGGTCGCGCCGAGCGCGAGCGCCATGTCGACGCGATCGCGGCGCGCGGTCAACTCCTCGGTCATGCGTTCGATGCCGAGCGATACGCCCGTGAGCGTATTGCCGAGGATCATCCCGAGAATCGGAATCGCATACTGCGGCTCGTACCACGGGTGAATGCGGATCACGACGAAGAGCCCAACCGCGGCCACAAGCCACGAACTTATCCAGATCGACAGAACGCTGTCCACGCGTTGGCCCGGGTAAGTGCGGCTGCCGCGCTGCGCGCCCGCGAAGCCGGCAATCAGCGTCATCACGATCATCAGCGGCAGCACGACGAACCAGTGGTCGTAGCGAAACACCCAGCCGAGCACATAGCCGATCGCGAGCAGTTGCACGACGGTGCGCACGGCGGCCCATGCGAGCTTGCGCTCGAGATCGAGCTTCAGCGCAACCGATACCGCGCCGTTCACGACGATCAGCAACGCGGCAATCGCGACGTCCCAGAGCGTCAGGTTCTGCAAGGTCATCGGCTGGGTTCCTCGTGAGTGGAGGCGACGGCCGGCTCATCGAGCACGCCAGCCTTCATCGTCAGATGACGCTCGCTCATGCGCGCGGCTTGCGCGGCATCGTGAGATACCCAGATCGAAGCGCGGGCATGCGGCGCGGCGTCGAACCAGGCGCGCACGAGTCCCTCGATGGCGCGCGACGACTCGGGGTCGAGCGACGCGGTGGGTTCGTCGAGCAGCAGCACTTCGGGCGCGAGTTGCAGCACGCGAATCAATGCGGTGATTTGCGCCTCGCCGCCTGACAGTTCGCTTGCGAGCTTGTCAAGGAAGCCGTTGCCGCGGCCCGCCTGCGCAACCAGACTCGCCGCCTGCTCGCGGTCAAAGCGCACATCGCGATACGCGCGCAGCTCGAACGGATAACGCAGATTGTCTTCGACGGTGCCATCGAGCAGAGCGGGCCGCTGCCGGATATACGCGACGTTGCGCCGATATTGCGGAATCGCGGCGCGCGCGACGGGCGCGCCTCGCCAGACGATGCGTCCCGCGTCGAGCGGATCGAGCAGGGCGAGCGCGCGCAGGAACACGCTTTTGCCCGAGCCCGACGGACCGGTGATGGCGACGCGGTCGCCGGCGTCGAGCGCGAAGCGCGTGGAGTGCAGAAGCGTCTGGCCGCGCGACGGATCGCGCCGCACGATGCCGTCGGCGAGGACGAGGGGGACGTCGGTCATGACAATGGACGAGGCGTGAGAAAACGCGATGAGCGATGCAGCATCATAAGGGCACGGAAGGGCACCGAACGTACAGCATTCGCATGAGTCCGTGCCGCGCTCAAACGCGATCGCGACTCTTACGATACGCAATCGCCGGGCACAATATCTGCTGAACGATCGGCACCCAAGAAGAAAACGCGGAGCCGTTGATGGCAGGGTCGAGCACAATCGGAAGACGGGCCGGCAAAATCGTCGCATGGATACTGGCGATCATCGTCATTCTGATAGTGGCGCTCACGGTTTTCATTCTGACCTTCGACTGGAACCGCGCGCGGCCTTATGTCAATGACAAGGTCACGCAGGCCATCGGCCGGCAGTTCACGATCAACGGCGATCTGAAGGTCGGCTTGCGGCGTCCGGTCGGCGAAACCGGCTTGAAAAGCTGGGTGCCGTGGCCGCGCTTCTCGGCGGCGAACATCACCATCGCGAATCCGGACTGGGCCAAGCGCCCGCAGTTCGCGACACTCGACGAAATCGACTTCCAGGTGAAGGTGCTGCCGCTGCTCGCGCACGACATCGTGATCCCCGCCATCAATCTGGTGAATCCTTCCGTCGATCTCGAACGCATGCTCGACGGACGCAACAACTGGACCTTCGAGCTGCCGAAGTCGAAGACGCCGTCGCAGTGGAAGCTGCAGTTGCATGACATCGTGTTCGCGAAGGGCAACATCGCGCTGTCCGACCAGCAGAAAAAGGTCGACGCGCAGATGGTCGTCGATACGCTCGGCCAGCCGATTCCGATCGGCGAGGCGATGAAGCAGCAGGAAGAGGCGTCGCGCAAGGCATCGGCGGAAGCGGTGGGTAAGGACGGCGCGAAGAAGCTGGGCGCGCAGGCCGATGCGCAGGCGGCCTCGGCGGCGTCCGCTGCTTCCGCGGCCGCGGCGCGCGGGGCTTCGGCGACGGATGTGCATGCGTCGGGGACCACGGCGGCCACGGGCGCTTCGGGTGGGCTGGTCGCGGGCGGTTCGAAGGGGGCAAGCGCGACAGCGAGTGCGCGGTCAGGCGCGAGCGGCGCGGTGGGTACATCGGCTGCGACGCCGAGCGATGCACGCGGCGCGAGCACCGCCAATGGAGCCAATGGAGCGAACCGCGCCAGCGATGCAAACGGAACGAGCGGCACGCACGAAGCCAACGGCGCCAACGAGGCCAGCAATACGAACCCCGCCAGCGCCGCCAACACCGCCCGCAACGGCAAACCCGACCTGCCGCCGTACGCGATCGGCTGGACCTTGAAAGGCACCTACAACAAGACGCCCGTGTCGGGCAGCGGCAAGGTCGGCGGCGTGCTCGCGCTGCAGGACGCGAACCGCCCGTTTCCCGTGCAAGCGGACGTGAAGGCGGGCGATCTGCACGTGGGTCTCGTCGGCACCATCACCGACCCCGCGCATCTCGCCGCCGTCGACCTGCGCCTGTGGGTGCAAGGCAGCAGCATGGCCAAGCTCTATTCGCTGACGGGCGTCACCTTGCCCGACACGCCGCCTTACGCAACCGAAGGACGTCTCGTCGGCCAGTTCAAGACGAGCGGCAACGTCTTCAAGTATGAAAACTTTACAGGCCGCGTGGGCGGCAGCGACCTGAACGGTTCGCTGACCTACACCGCGCGTCGGCCGCGCCCCTTGCTGCAGGGCGAACTCGAGTCGCGCCTGCTGCAATTCTCCGATCTCGCGCCGGTGATCGGCGCGGACTCGAACGCGAGCAAGGCCAAGCGCGGCGATGCGGCGAAGCAGCCGTCCAACAAGGCACTGCCCGTCGAAGAATTCCGCACTGACCGCTGGAAGGCGATCGACGCCGACGTGAAGTTCACCGGCCGGCGCATCGTCAAGAACGCCGATTTGCCGATCACCGACCTGTACACACACATCGTGATGACCGACGGCGTGCTGTCGCTCCAACCATTGAAGTTCGGCGTGGCAGGCGGCACGCTCGCATCGGATATTCACCTCGACGGCAGCGGCACGCCGCTCAAGGGACGCTTCGCGACTTCGGCGCGGCATCTGAAGTTGAAGCAGCTCTTCCCGAACTTCAAGACGATGCAAAACGCACTCGGCGAAATCAACGGCGACGCCTCGCTGACCGCGACGGGCAACTCGCCGGCCGCGCTCGCCGCGACATCGAACGGCGAGGTCAAGGCGCTCGTCACCGAAGGCACCGTGAGCCGCCTGCTGATGGAGGCCGCCGGCCTGAACGTGGCGAACGTCGTGTACGAGAAGCTCTTCGGCAATCGCGACGTGAAGATTAACTGCGCGGCCGCCGACTTCGTCGCGACCAACGGCGTGCTGGATTCGCGCGTGTTCGCACTCGATACCGACGACGCGGTGATCGACATCGACGGCAACGTCAACATGCGTGACGAAACGATGGACCTCGGCGTGCATCCGCATACGAAGGGTTTTCGCGTGTTCTCGCTGCGCTCGCCGCTGTACGCGAAGGGCACGTTCAAGAACCCGCATGTCGGCGTGAATGCTGCCGCGTTGGCATTGCGAGGCGGCGCGGCCGTCGGCCTCGGCCTCATCAATCCGTTTGCGGCGCTGTTGCCGTTGCTCGCGCCGAGCAACAACAAGCCGTTGCCGTGCGCGCAACTGCTCTCGCAAGTGCGTCAGGCGCCGACTGCGCCGCCGCCGGGCAGCAAGCAGCAGCCGAAGCCCGCCATCTCGCTCGAGGGCGTGCCGGTCAACAAGCGTTCGTCGGGGGCGGGGGCAGGTTCGGGTTCGGGGGCATCGGCTGCTTCTGGCGCTTCGGCGGTTGCACCGGCAACGCGCAAGCCCGCGCCGATGTCGCCCGCGAGCGCCGCCGAATATAAGGGAAGCTGAGACCAAGGGAAGCTGAGGCACTTGCCTGTTGCCGCCGACTCGTGAAACTCGCACGTTCGGCGGCGGCCTTTCTTTTGTCTTTCTATGAAAGGCCAGCGTGCCTAGCGCAGCGAACGCGGCGTCGCGTCGCCTGCCGCGTCCTGCCGGCGAACTCCGCGACGTGCGCCCACGCGGGTCGCGCCGAACTCGGTCAGGATCTTGCCGCGAGCGCGGCTTGCGAATACGAGGAACCCGAAGCCGTCGGCTTCATACCAGTAACCGCCGTTCTCGAGACCGTCGAGCGGCTGTTCCAGCGCATTCGTAATGGATTCGATGCAGCGCCGCCGCAGTTCAGCAGCGGCCGGGTAGGGTGGATGTGCGCCGCGCACGCTGCATAGGAGTACGTCGAGTCCCGGCAGCACGTGGGCATAAAGCACCGGCTCGTCTTGCGCCCGAGCGCGTGCGATCTTGGTGTCGAGTTGGCCGAAGGGTTTGAAATGCCGCAGTACCGCGAGGAACGACTCATCGCCGTCCACCTTCGCGCGTCTACGCTTTTTCGGGAAGGACATAAAAATTCGCCTGAAAAAGAATTGCAAGAAACGCAGCGTCCTCATGCGACAACTCCCGGCTTCGCGCGCCGCACGTCGATCTTTTATAGCATACGACAAGGCCGGATTCACGATGATTCGACAATCCCGCCGCCTCACCGTCTCCCGCACGAATCATGCCGAACCGCCTCGCCGTGCGCCTTAGCATTCGAGCACATCTGACTCCATCATAGACGCACGGCGCGCCGAAAAAACATCTCGCACCAATAAAAAAGTCGTTTTTATGTGGGTCGGCGCATCTTTGGGCCACGTTGAAATATTGCCGATTCACGTCGATAATGGCCCGTCCGGCTGGCGGGTTCCCGTGACTTGCCGCGGCGTGAACGACCTTCGGGCGACCATGAAATTATTCACCAAGGGTCTGTTGCTGATCGCAGTGCCTAGCCTCGTCGAACTGGCGCTTCTCGGCGCCGTGTTCGATACGCAGGAAGAGACAGCGCAGGCCGCGCAATGGGTCACCAATAGCAAGCAGATTCTTTATCAGTCGTCGGCGCTCGTCGATCCGCTGCTGCGCCAGGCCGCACGCGTTCGAACCGGCATGGTGATCGGCGATCCGTCATTGCTCGACCGGCACACGGTGTGGATCGACATGAGCGATCGTCTGTCGAAGCTCGACGCGCTCGTGGCCGACACGCCGCAGCAAGTGCAACGCGTGCAGAACATGAGACGCGCGATCGACGCTTATCGCGCGCAGACCGCCACCGTGTCGGACGCGTTGCATGAAGGGCGTAGCGGCAAGTCGCTGGCCGCGCTCGAAAGTGGTGCGCTGCCGCAGCCTATCGCGCTCTTTCGCGACGAACTCGCGGCATTCGGCGAAGAGGCCTCGCGTCTGGATGGCGAGCGTTCCGCGGCGCTCGCGCGGCGTCGCGAGCGTCAGCAATATGCATTGATCGCGGCAGTGATCGGCTCCATGCTGATCTGGGCCGGCACCGCAGTCGTTTTCGCGCGCAGCATCGGCCGGCGCTTCGAGGTGCTGACCGATAACGCGGAGCGCCTCGGCAACGGGCGGCCGCTTGCCGCGCGCCTGTCCGGCAACGACGAAATCGCTGCGCTCGACGCCGTGCTGCATCAGACAGGCGCGCGTCTGCGCGAGGCGGACGCCGAGCAGGCGTCGCTCAAGCGGCGCCTCGAAGCGCGTGCGCACGAACTCGCCGGCGTCAATGAGGAACTGCGCCAGGAGACGCAAGACAACGAAATGTTTATCTACAGCGTATCGCACGATCTGCGCTCGCCGCTCGTGAACCTGCAAGGGTTCTCGAAGGAATTGCAGGTTTCGTGCGACGAGCTGGACGGCATCGTCGGCGAGGCGCGCCTGCCGGCAGCGGAACATAAACGGATGGCGCATATTCTCGACGGCGACGTGCGCGAATCCCTGCAATACTTGCGTGGTGCGGTCACGCAGGCGGCTGCGATTATCGAGGCGCTGTTGCGCATTTCGCGTGCGGGGCGGCTCGAGTATCAGTGGCAACGGGTGAGCGTCGCGCGCGCGGTGGCGCGCGTTGTCGACAATCTGCAAAGCGCCATTGACGAGCGCGGCGTGGTCGTCACCGTGCGCGATTTGCCGCCGGCCTGGGGCGACCCGGCCGCGATCGAACAGGTCTTCAGCAATCTGATTGGCAATGCGTTGAATTACCTCGACCCGGCGCGCATCGGGCGCATCGAGATCGGCGCGCTCGAGCCGGAGCCCGTCGAAGCGAACGGGCCGCGCGCCGTGCGCATGCGCACGTACTATGTGCGCGATAACGGCCTCGGCATTCCGGCCGCGTATATGTCGAAAGTGTTTCGTGCGTTTCAACGTCTGCATATCGACGTGGCAAAGGGCGACGGCGTCGGTCTCGCGGTGGTGCGGCGCACGGTGGAACGGCATGGCGGGCGAGTGTGGGTCGAGTCCGCGGAAGGTGCGGGATCGAGCTTTTTCGTCGTACTGCCGGAACAACCCGCGCGCCTCTGAGTCGCGCGGGCGCAATGAAAACTCGCAGCGCATGATTCGCGCGGCCTGCGCTCCAGCGCAACGCCGGCACTACGTGGCCTTACTTGGCCTTACCTGGCGTGAACTGCCGTGAACTGGGAGAACGGAGGGCATATGAGTCACGGGGAAACGGTCAGCATCGTGTTGATCGAAGACGACGACGGCCACGCCACGCTCGTCGAACGCAATCTGCGCCGTGCCGGTATTTCGAATGGCTTCGTGCGCTTTCGCGATGGACAGCAGGCTCTCGATTATTTCTTCGGCGCGCAGACAGATAGCGAGAGCGCGCCGGGCGCGCATCCCGATGCAGAAGATCTGAGGAATTCCGTGGTTCTACTCGATCTGAAGATGCCGCGCGTCGACGGCTTCGAAGTATTGCGGCGCCTGAAGGAGTCGCCGCAAACGGCGCCGGTGCCGGTGATCGTCCTCACCACGACCGACGATCCTCGCGAAATCGCGCGCTGCTACGAACTGGGCTGCAATGTCTACATTACGAAGCCAGTCGAGTACGATGCATTTATTGAAGCGGTGCGCCGCTTGGGGTTTTTCCTGCAAGTGGTGAAGCTGCCGTCCGGGCATCGCTTTGCGTCGCCATCATGACGTGCCTCAATTTGTTCACATACTCTATATATCTACCCGACGAAGATCGCGCATGACCGAAGAAGTGTCCACGCAGCCCGCCGCTTGTGTTCTCGTCGTCGACGACGACGAGGGCATCTTGCGTCTCGCGCGCAAGTCGCTCGAACGCGCCGGCTGCCGGGTCGCGGTATGCCCGAGCGTGGAGGCCGCGCGCGAACGGCTCGCCGCGGGCGGCCTCGACTTGCTGGTGCTCGACTATCAGTTGAGCGGACCGGAAACGGGCCTCGACTTCTTTCGCCGGCTGCGTTCGGAAGGCGTGCGGATTCCGGCCATCCTCGTGACTGGTTTTACCGACGAATCGCGTGTGATCGAAGCGCTGCGCGCGGGCGTGTCCGACGTGGTGCCGAAGTCAGGCGATTACCTCGATTACCTGCCCGAAGCGGTGGAGCGTGTGCTGTCGCAAGTGCGCCTGCAGCGCGCGTCGGACGAAGCATTGCTGCTGCGCGATCGCGAGCAGCACTACCGCGACCTGTCCGAAGCGCTGCCTCACCTCGTGTTGACCTGCAACGCCGCGGGCGACTGCGATTTTCTGTCGAAGCAATGGTACGACTACACCGGTCTCACCGAAAACAGCTCGCATGGTCTTGCGTGGCTCGATGCCGTGCATCCGGACGATCGCGAGGAAGTGCGCCGTAGCTGGCTCAAAGCGGTGGCCGGCAATGCGGGCACCTATCGGCACGAACTGCGCATTCGCCGCCATGACGGCGAATATCGCTGGTTCGACACGCGCATCGTCGCCACGCGCGACAACGAAGGCAACATCAGCAAATGGTTCGGCAGCTGCACGGACATCCATTCGGAGCGCGAAGCGATGCAGGAACGCGAACGGCTGCTCGCTTCCGAACAGGCCGCGCGCCAGATCGCCGAAGAAGCGAACCGCGCGAAAGACCGCTTCCTCGCGATGCTTTCACACGAGTTGCGTACGCCGCTCACGCCGGTGCTCGCCGGCGCGAGCGTGCTGGAGATGATTCCCGATCTGCCGGATCAGGCGCGCTCGAGCGTGCGCATGATTCGCCGCAACATCGAACTCGAAGCGCGCCTGATCGACGATCTGCTCGACCTTACGCGGGTAGCCAACGGCAAGCTGCGTCTGTCGCTGGAAACGGTCGACGTGCATGAGGTGATCGACAGCGTGCTCGAACTGTTCCGCAGCGAAATCCAGGTCAAGCAGCAGGACGTGCATGTGCACAAGGACGCGACGCATCACTACGTGCTTGCCGATCGCGCGCGCCTGCAACAGATGCTATGGAATCTGATTCGCAACGCCGCGAAGTTCACGCCTGACGGCGGCCACATCTACGTACGCACGCGCGACGAGCGCATGCATGTGCAGATTTCGGTGGAAGACACGGGCATCGGCATCGAGCCCGAACAGATCGGCAAGCTGTTCAACGCGTTCGAGCAGGGCGATCAGAAGATGACGCGGCAGTTCGGCGGGCTGGGGCTCGGCCTCGCCATCACCAAGGCGCTCACGGACGTGCATGGCGGCACGGTGACCGCACAAAGCCCGGGCCCGCACTGCGGCGCCACGTTCACCATCACGCTGCCGACCGCGGCGGCGCCCGCGCGCACCTCGCAACCGGTGTTGCCCGACCCGGTGCATCCGGCCGGTGTACTTAACATTTTGCTGATCGAAGATCACGTCGATACGGCCGAAGTCATGGCGCAACTGATACGCACGCTCGGCCACGACGTGACGACGGTGGGCCGCGTGGACGACGCGCTCGCCGCCACGCAGTTGCAAACTTTCGATCTGGTGATCAGCGACGTCGGCTTGCCGGACGGCACCGGCCTCGACTTCATCAAGGCGTATCGCGAGCGTTCGAATGCGCCCGCCGTTGCGCTGACCGGTTTCGGCACCGACGAAGACGTGCGCCGTTGTCTCGCCGCTGGTTTCACATCGCATTTGACGAAGCCGGTGAACTTCGCGCAACTGGAAACGATGATCGAGAACGCGATCAATCTGAAGGCGCAGAAGGAAATGTGACGCGCGGCGCGTAGGTGTGGCACATGAGTGCGGCACATAAGTGCGGCACATGAGTGCGGCACATGAGAGCGCCGCACGGCAAGCATCGGTCGCCTAGCGCGGCGAGTTTTTCAGCGAGTCGCGGATTTCACGCAACAGCAGCACGTCTTCCGGCGGCGGCGGCGGGGGTTCCGACGGCGCGGCAGCGTCCGGCTTACGCAGATTGTTGATGAACTTCACCATCAGGAAAATGATAAACGCGAGGATGATGAAGTTGATGAGCACCGTAATGAACGAGCCATAACCGAACACGGCGACGCCCGCTGTTTGCAGGTCTTTATACGATTCCGGACTGCCTTTGAAGCTCGGCGGAATGTCGCCGAGGCGAATGAACTTGTTCGAGAAGTCGAGGCCGCCCGTGGCGACGCCGACAACCGGCATGATCAGGTCTTTCACGACTGAATTGACAATGGTGGAGAACGCGCCGCCGATGATCACACCGACCGCGAGATCCATCACGTTGCCCTTAAGGGCAAATTCCTTGAATTCCTTGACCATGCTCATAGGGTTTTCCTCCCGAATATCGATGACTTAATCATACCAATCTCAGACGGATAGGCCAGCCCTTAGTTATAGCTTAGTGAGCGTAGTTCGGCTTGGTCGGCATGACTAGCCTAGTCGGGAAACTGCGACGCGCTGTGGCGCGCGCGTTCGATCTGCGCCGCGAAAGTAACCGGGTCGGTGTTGGTGCCGCACAGCAGAACGCCGACACGCTTGCCTTGCAGCTTCTCGCGCAGCGGTCCGAGCAGCGCCGCGGTGGCAGCCGCGCAAGCCGGTTCGACGGCGAGCTTCAGTTGTCCGAACAGGGTCAGCATGGCCGCGCGCAACTGGTCGTCGGAAACCGTGACGAGTTCGTCGATATGACGGCGGCACAGTTCATAGCTGTATTCCTCGGTGTGCGGAGCCATCAGCGAATCGGCGATGCTGTGCATATGACCCATCTTCACCGTGTGATTCGCGGCGAAGCTCTTGCCCATTGCGTCCGCGCCTTCGGGCTCGACACCGAACACGTGCACGTCGGGATTCGCGAGCCGCATTGCCGTGGCGACGCCGGCCGCGAGACCGCCGCCGCCGATCGGCACGATCACGGCTTCGAGGTCGGGCGTTTGCGTGGTCCATTCGTAGCCGAGCGTGGCCGAGCCGAGCACCGTGCGATAACCGTTGAACGGATGCACGAAGTAGCGGCCTTCTTCGGCTTCGATGCGGCGCACGAGCTCGAACGCTTCGGCGAGATCTTCGGCGAACACAATTTCCGCGCGATATTGCCGGCACAGCGCGACGCGTGCCGGATTGGCCGCGCGAAACAGCACGACCTTCGCGCTGATGCCAAGCCGCATCGCCGCATAGGCGACCGCTACCGCATGGTTGCCGCCCGACACGCAGGTGACGCCTGCGCTGCGCTGCGCTTCATCCAACGCGAGCAGGTTCGTGAACGCGCCGCGCGCCTTGAAGCTGCCGCCCGCCTGCAGCAACTCGAACTTGAAGTTCACCACCGTGCCTTCGAGCGACGCGAAGTCGAGCCTGTCGAACACCGGCGTTCGCGCCACCCACGGCGTCAGCGCGAAGTGCTGCGCGGCGATGTCGTCGAGAGTGGGGATCGGCTCGCCGTCGATCGTATGGTCGGTGTGCTGCGGCGTGGCGGTTGACATGGCGTGGGCGACAATGGGTTGATCGGGAAACGCGTGAGTGTGTGCTTCTTTCTCACGCGTTTTCAGAGCGCATGCGCTTCCACCGACATGCTGTGGATGAACTTGCGCAGGAAGCGTTCGCACTGCACGAGCTGATCGAGTGCGACGAACTCGTTGGCCTTGTGCGCCTGCTGGATGTCGCCGGGGCCGCACACAATGCTCGGAATGCCCGCCAGCGAAAACAGCCCGGCCTCCGTGCCGTATGCAACCTTGCGCTTGTCCTGATCCGCGGTGAGCGCGCGCACGAGCTGCGTGATGGCCGCCTGTTCGGACGAATCGAGTCCCGGCGCCGCGGCGATCTTCGTGATCTGGATGGCCGCAGATGGATGCTCGCGCAACATTTTCGGCAGCAGCGTTTCGCGTGCGTACTGGTCGATGCGCGCGAAGATCGGCTCCGGGTCGAGCGTGGGAAGGTTACGGAATTCGAACTGGAACTTGCATTCGGCCGGCACCGTATTGATCGCATTGCCGCCGACGATCGTGCTGGTTTGCGCGGTGGTGAAGGGCACGTCGTACAGTTCGTCGAACGGACCTTGCTCGCGGAACTGATCGGCCATGTCGCGGATATAGCAGATGAGGCGCGCCGCGTATTCGATCGCGTTCAAGCCCTTCGGCGTGAGCGACGAATGCGCCGCCTGGCCGCGCACGCAGCATTGATAAGCGTTGATGCCCTTATGCGCCACGATGGGCCGCATGCTGGTCGGCTCGCCGACGATGCAGCCGTCCGGCTTCACGCCGCGCTTCATCAGGTCGGCGATCAGCAGCGGTGCGCCCGCGCAGCCGACTTCCTCGTCGAATGAAAGCGCGAAGTGAATCGGCTTGGCGAGCTTCGTGCGCTGCATGTCGGGCACGAGCGCAAGCGCCGCACCGATGAAGCCTTTCATGTCGCAGGTGCCGCGGCCATACAGTTTGTCGCCGCGAATTTCCGGCTTGAACGGATCACTGTCCCATTGCTGACCGTCGACGGGCACCACGTCCGTGTGGCCCGACAAGACCACGCCGCCATTCGTTTCGCCGTCGTGCGCGGGGATCGTCGCAAAGAGGTTGGCCCATTTGCCGCTTTGATCGTGCGTGAGCGTGGCGTCAATGCCCACGGCGCGCAACTCGTCGCGCACGGTTTCGATCAGACCCAAGTTTGGATTGCGGCTCACCGTGTCCATCGACACGAGCCGTGTGACCCAGGGCAGCGAGACAGGCGTATCGGAGGCGGAAGCGGATGATGCAGTGGCGGATGTTTGCGAGGACTGCGCTGAATCAGCGACGTGAGACATGACAAGACTCCGGCATTTGAGTCTTTCGATCATACCCAAAAATGCCGTGCCGTATGCGGCTTGTGTACGTTGAGTGTGCTGCTGCGCGCGGGTTGCGCAGCGCAGCATTGCGGAATAACGCTAGACGTAGGGCGGTTTTGTGCGCTGGGCCGCGCGTAACCCGTGCATCGAATGAACGCGCCCTACGCCGTGCGGCGTTTCAACTCAACTTACTCAACTCATCGCGCCGCCGTCGCCGCGGCCGTGCCGCGGCTCGGCGACCCGAGCGCGCGCAAGGTCTCCTTGACGGTCGCGACGCGCACCGCAAGGTCGGGACTGCGCGTTTCGATACGCAGCTTGTCCTGGCCCGCGAGCTTGATGTGCTTGTGCTTCTGCACCATCTCGATGATACGCATCGCGTCGATTGGCGGATTCGGAATGAACTGCAAGCCGATCACGGCTTCGCCCGCGTCGATCTTCGAAATGCCCAACGGCTTCGCCGCCAGCCTCAGCCGATGCGTCTCGACAAGCGCATGCGCTTGCGGCGGCAGCTTGCCGAAGCGGTCGATCAGCTCTTCCTGAATGCCGTCGATCGAATCGCTGTGCTCGCAATTCGCGAGCCGCTTGTAGAGCGACAGACGTTCCTGCACGTCGCCGCAATAGTCGGCGGGAAGAATCGCGGGCGCATGCAGATTGATCTCGGTCGTCGCGGCGAGCGGCGCGGTGAGGTCGGGCTCCTTGCCGTCCTTCAGCGCCTTCACGGCGTCGTTGAGCATGTCGGTGTAAAGCTGGAAACCGATCTCGTGAATCTCACCCGACTGCTTGTCGCCGAGCACTTCGCCCGTGCCGCGAATCTCCAGATCGTGCATGGCCAGATAGAAGCCCGAACCGAGTTCCTCCATCTGCTGGATCGCCTCGAGCCGGCGCTGCGCCTGCTTCGTCAGACCTTGCGGATCGTGCACGAGCAGATACGCGTACGCCTGGTGATGCGAGCGCCCGACGCGCCCGCGCAACTGGTGCAATTGTGCAAGACCGAACTTGTCCGAGCGATGAATCAGGATCGTATTCGCGCTCGGCACGTCGATACCGGTTTCGATAATCGTCGTGCACAGCAAAACGTTCGCGCGTTGCGCGACGAAGTCGCGCATCACGCGTTCGAGTTCGCGCTCGTGCATCTGCCCATGCGCGACCGCGATGCGTGCTTCGGGCACGAGCGCTTCAAGCATCTGCCGGCGATTCTCGATGGTCTCGACTTCGTTGTGCAAGAAGTAAACCTGGCCGCCGCGCTTCAGTTCGCGCAGCATCGCTTCGCGAATCACGCTTTCTTCCTCGCGACGCACGAAGGTCTTGATCGCCAGACGCTTTTGCGGCGCGGTCGCGATCACAGAGAAATCGCGCAGCCCTTCGAGCGCCATGCCGAGCGTGCGCGGAATCGGCGTGGCGGTCAGCGTGAGCACGTCCACTTCGGCGCGCAACGCCTTGAGCGCTTCTTTCTGACGCACGCCAAAGCGGTGTTCTTCGTCGATGATCACGAGCCCGAGCCGCTTGAACTGCACATCCGACGAGAGCAGCTTGTGCGTGCCGATCACGATATCGACGCTGCCTTCGTTGATCTGCTGGATCGCGGCGTTCACTTCCTTCGTCGACTTGAAGCGCGACAGTTCGGCGATACGCACCGGCCAGTCGGAGAAGCGGTCTGTGAAGGTTTGCGTGTGCTGTTCGGCGAGCAGCGTGGTGGGCGAGAGGAGCGCGACCTGCTTGCCGCCCATCACCGCGATAAACGCCGCGCGCAATGCAACCTCGGTCTTGCCGAAGCCCACGTCGCCGCATACCAGACGGTCCATCGGCTTGCCGCTCGTCATGTCGCCGATCACGGCGGCGATGGCCGCGGCCTGGTCCGGCGTTTCCTCGAAGCCGAAGCTCTCGGCGAACTTCACATAGTCTTTCGGCTCGAGCGCGAACGCGTGGCCCGAGCGCGCGGCCCGGCGCGCGTAAAGGTTCAGCAGCTCGGCGGCGGTGTCGCGAATCTGCTGCGCAGCCTTGCGCTTGGCCTTCTCCCACTGACCCGAACCGAGCGAATGCAGCGGCGCGCTTTCCGGGTCCGCGCCGCTATAGCGCGAGATCACATGCAGTTGCGCGACCGGCACGTAGAGCTTGCTGTCGCCCGCGTATTCGAGGTGCAGGAACTCGGTTTCGCCTTCGCCCAGGTCCATCGTGACGAGGCCCATATAGCGGCCAATGCCGTGCTGCGAATGCACGACCGGATCGCCGACCTTCAGCTCGGACAGATCGCGCACCATCGAATCGACGTTGCTCGCCTGTTCCTGGCGACGACGCCCCGCACGCCGCGCGAGCGGTCCGTAAAGCTCGGTCTCGGTGATGATCGCGATGCCGTCGACCGGCACCGCAAAGCCGTTCGCAAGCGGCGCGACGCCGAGCGAAAAACGCGCGTCGCCGGTGAGCCAGTCCTGGAAGCTGTCGCTCGACGCGGGCTTCAGATGATTGTCCGCGAGCAACTGCAATAGCGTTTCGCGGCGGCCCGCCGATTCCGCGGCGAACAACACGCGGTTCGGCGTCGTGTCGAGAAACGCGCGCAAGGCCGAGACAGGATCGTCCGCGTGACGGTCGATCGCGAGATTCGGCAGCGGCGTCGCCCAGCCGCCGCCCGCATTGGCCGGCAGCACGAGGCGCGCGAACGGCTTGGCGAGCGTGAAGAAATCCTCGTCCGTCAGAAAGAGGCGCTGCGGCTCGAGAATGGGCCGGTCGCGATCGTGCGACAGGAAGTTGTAGCGCTGCTTCGTGTCGTTGGTGAAGCGCCGGATCGCCGCATCCAGATCGCCGATAAACGCGAGTTGCGCGCCTTGGGGCAAATAGTGGAAGAGGGTGGCCGTCTCGTCGAAGAAAAGCGGCAAATAATATTCGATGCCCGCCGACGGCACGCCGTTGCCGATGTCCTTATAGATCGACGCGCGGCTCGGATCGCCTTCGAACGTCTCGCGCCAGCGGCTGCGAAACGCGGTGCGCGCGGCTTCGTCGAAGGGGAATTCGCGGCCCGGCAAGAGCCGCACGTCTTTCACCGGATAGAGGCTGCGCTGCGTGTCGGGATCGAACGCGCGGATCGAATCGACCTGGTCGTCGAACAGATCGATCCGGTAGGGCAAGGGCGAGCCCATCGGGTAAAGATCGAGCAGCGAGCCGCGCACGCAGTATTCGCCGGGGCGCACGACCTGGCTCACGTGTTCGTAGCCGGCCAGCGTGAGCTGCGCCTTGAGCTTGGCCTCGTCGAGGCGCTCGCCTTGCGAGAACGAGAATGTATAAGCCGCGAGAAACGACGCCGGCGGCATCCGGTACAGCGCCGTGGTGGCGGGCACGAGCAGGATGTCGCAGCGGCCCTCGCCGAGATCGTGCAGCGTGGCGAGGCGCTCCGAGACCAGATCCTGGTGCGGCGAAAAGGTGTCGTAAGGCAGCGTTTCCCAGTCGGGCAGCAGGCGCACGCGCGCGTCCGGCGCGAAAAAGCCGATTTCCTGCGACAGCCGCTGCGCATCGACCGCGCTTTCGCAGACGACCGCGAGCAGCGGCACCTTCTCCCGATAGGCGAGATGGTAGCGGGCGATCAGCAGGGCGTCGGACGAGCCATGCGTGCCGTCGAAGGCGAAACGCTGGCCGGCCTTGACGAGCGCGACGGGCGGGGAGTACTGCGATGTTGCGGCGATATCTGGCATAGAAAGGAAAAGGCGGCCTCGGGCTCACACGAACCGGCAAGTTTACGCGTGTCGGGGCGTGGATGCGAAGGACCTATTATAAAATCCGTCCTTTACTTTGACCTCGCGGCATCCGCACTCGTGACTTCCCGTCTATTTGCCCTGATTCCGTGCGCAGGCACCGGCAGCCGTTCCGGCGCCGCGATGCCTAAACAGTATCGCACCGTCGCCGGCCGCGACCTGCTGCATTATTCGCTCGCCGCCTTCGACGCGTGCAGCGAATTCGCGCAAACGCTCGTCGTCATTGCGCCCGACGACCAGCACTTCGACGCGCGCCGCTTCGGCGGCTTGCGCTTTGCCGTGCGCCGTTGCGGCGGCGCGTCGCGCCAGGCGTCGGTGCTGAACGGCTTGCACGCGCTCGCCGAGTTCAACGCGCGCGACGACGACTGGGTGCTCGTGCACGACGCCGCGCGGCCGGGCATCACGCCGGGGCTGATCCGCACGTTGACCGGCGCGCTGAAAGACGACGCGGTGGGCGGCATCATGGCCTTGCCGGTCGCGGATACGTTAAAGCGCATCGACCGCGCATCGGCGGACGGCCGCATTGCCCGCACCGAATCGCGCGACGGACTCTGGCAGGCGCAGACGCCGCAGATGTTCCGCATCGGCATGTTGCGCGAAGCGATCTTGCGCGCGCAGGCCGACGGCCACGATCTCACCGACGAAGCGAGCGCGATCGAATGGGCCGGCCATGCGCCGCGGCTCGTGCAGGGCAGCCTGCGCAATTTCAAGGTGACGTACCCGGAAGACTTCGATCTCGCCGAGGCGATTTTGCTGCGGCCTTCGGCAGCGTGACCGGCGGTTTCATTTTCAGTGAATTCAGTGAACGGACTTGAGGACTTGACGCAGATGGATTTCAGAATTGGGCAAGGCTACGACGTGCATGCGCTGGTGCCGGGGCGTCCGTTGATTATCGGCGGGGTGACGATTCCCTATGAGCGCGGTCTGCTCGGCCATTCGGATGCCGACGTGCTGCTGCACGCGATCACCGACGCGCTGTTCGGCGCGGCCGCGCTCGGCGACATCGGCCGCCATTTCTCCGATACGGATGCGAAGTTCGCCGGCGCCGACAGCCGCGTGCTGCTGCGCGAGTGCGTGGCGCGCGTGAAGGCCGCGGGCTTTTCGATCGCGAATGTGGACAGCAGCGTGGTCGCGCAGGCGCCGAAGCTGGCGCCGCATATCGAAGGCATGCGCGCGAACATTGCCGCCGACCTCGGCTTGCCGACGGAAAAGGTCAACGTAAAAGCCAAGACCAATGAGAAGCTCGGCTATCTCGGCCGCGGCGAGGGCATCGAGGCGCAGGCCGTGGTGTTGCTGGTCAAGGACTGACTGGCTTTTTATGCGGCCGCGAAGAGCGGCTTGCGCGGCGTCGAGAATGCCCGGAAGCCGCGACGAAATCAACCGCCGTTATTCAGCGGCAATACACTGCGCGGCCGCATTGATCACCGCGGCAATCCGGCCCACGTCGCGCAACTGCGTCGTGCTCATGCCTTCGGCGACCAGCGTATCGAAGTGTGACTTCACGCAGAAGTGACACTTGCCGATGATCGACGCGGCGAGCGCATACATCTCGAAGCGCCGCTTGTCCACGCCGCCATGCGACGCATAGGCGTTCATGCGTAACTGGGCCGGTTGCGATTTCAGATCCGCGTTGTCCGTCATCTCGACGTACGGATACCAGACGTTGTTCATGCCCATCAACGCGGCGGCGGTCAACGCGCCGTTCGTCTCTTCGGGCGAGAGCACGCCCGCGTTGCGAATCGCGTTGACGATCACCGTGCTCTTCGCGGCGAAAGCCGCGGCCAACGCGACGCCCACCGCATCGTTACGTTCCAGCGACGAGCGCGCGATCGTGCCGTCGAGATTCAGCCGGATGTCTTTCGCGTAGTCGGGCACGAGCGCCTTAATGGAAGACAAGAACTCCATTGCGATCTCCTATCGGGTTGTCGATAAAAAAGCCCGCGGCTTTTTCAAGCGTGGCGGGCCTGGGCAGACACGGCTTACAGCGTCGCGCCGCCGACTGCGCGGTTGCACGGACAGAGCTCGTCCGTTTGCAGACCGTCGAGAATACGCAGCACTTCCTCAGGATTGCGGCCGACGTTCAGGTTGTTCACCGAAACGTGCTGGATCGTATTGTCCGGATCGACGATGAACGTGGCGCGCAGTGCGACGCCCGCTTCCTTGTCGCGCACGCCGAGCTGGTCGATCAGCTCGCCCTTCACGTCGCCGAACGAATAGTGGTTCAGCTTGCTCAAGTCCTTGTGCTCGCGGCGCCATGCGAGCTTGACGAATTCATTGTCGACGCTGCCGCCGAGCAGCACCGCGTCACGTTCCTCGAAGTCTTTCGCGAGCTTGCCGAACTCGACGATTTCCGTCGGGCACACGAAGGTGAAATCCTTCGGGTAGAAGTAGATGATTTTCCACTTGCCGGGGAACGACTGCTCCGTGATCTCTTCGAACGCCGAGACGCCGTTTTCCTCGTGGTTGTTAAAGCCAGGCTTGGCAGCGGTGACGGTGAACGCTTCGAGTTTGTCGCCAACGGTTTTCATGCGAGTGCTCCTTCGTGTGTTGGAAAAAACAGCATGTTGAGGCTACCAGCTCGTCATCACGAGCGCGTGTCAGGCTTTTTAACTATAGCTCTATGGAACTATCCGCTCAATAGTTTTTAACTAACAACCCGGATAGTTATTATTCAACGGGGCGGGCATTCGCAGTGCGCAGCGTGGTCTGATGTCGCCGGTGTCGCAAGGCGCGGGCCACAGCGGTTCACAGCGGGCTCGCAGTGGACTCAAGCGCCTTTGGCAAGCGGGAATTCGATCGTGACTTCGAGGCCGGGGCCCGGCGTGCGATTGCGCAAGCGCAGCGCGCCGCGATAACGGCCGACGAGCCGCTGCACGATCGCCATGCCGAGACCCGTGCCGTTCGCCTGCGTGCGAGCGGAGTTCACACGATAGAACGGCCGTGTGACGAGCGCGAGTTGATCTTCGGGAATGCCTGGGCCTTCGTCGACCACCGAAAGTTCGACGCGCGAGTGCGACACGCGCGTCTCCAGAATGACGTGCGGAATGCCGTCGCCATCGCTCAAACCGTATTTGCGCGCGTTTTCCAGCAGATTGCCGACGACGCGCCGCATGTCGGTCTCGTCCGCTTCGATCACCGCCGACGGCGCGAGCCGCGTGATCAGGCGCATGCTGTCCTCGCTTTGCATGCGCGCGGCGAGTTCGCTTGCGATCACCGACAGATCGACGGGCTCGGGCACGCGCTGCACCGGCCGCGCGTAATCGAGGAAGCGGCCGATGATCATATCCATCTGCTCGATGTCGTCGACCATTGCGTCTTTCGTGCTTTGATCCGACGGGCTCATTTCCGTTTCGAGCCGCAGCCGCGCGAGCGGCGTGCGCAGATCGTGCGAGATGCCGGCGAGCATCAAGGCGCGGTCGGCCTCGAGCTGTTCGAGGTCCCGCACCATCTGGTTGAAACTGCGATTGGTTTCGGCGGCCACGCCCATGCCGCGCTCGGGCAGCGGTTCGGGCGACTGGCCCGAGCCGACCCGGCGCGCGGCCATCGCGAGACGTGCGAACGGCCGGTTCACGAGACTCGTGATGAAGGCCGCGCCGAATAGCGACAACGCAAGCGCGAACACGCCCCAGCCGGCCCATTGCAGGCCGGTCGCATTGTCGAGCTGATCGCGGTCGAGGGCGACCCAGTAATCGTCGTCGTCGATCTTGAAGCTGATCCACACGCCAGGGATGTCGTTGACGCTTTGCGCGATCACGGTGTCGTCGCCTAGACGGCCGCGAATGTCGTGTTCGATCAGCCGGTTCAGCGACTCGTCGGGCTGCAGCTTGAACTTGTCGGTGGTTTCGCGCGGATACACGCGCACGCCCTCATTGCTTTCCAGATCTTGCAGCAACGCGCGCCGCAGATCGGGATCGGAATAAAGGAGTGCCGTGCGTGTGAGCTTGACGATGGCGACGAGCTGCAACGCCACGCGCTGCGCGCGCGGCTCGCGCTCGATCACCCGGAAGCTCTGGAACCACGCGGCGAGACTGACTGCGATCAACAGCGCGATCAGCAGAAAGGTCCGCCAGAAAAGGCCGCCGAACGCGAGCGTCAGGAGGCGCCGGTCGATCCGCATGGGCCCTTCTTATCTGAAAACAAAAGCTTGAGGTGTGAACAAACTCAGGCTGCGCCGTCGGGAATGAACACGTAGCCAAGACCCCATACCGTCTGAATGAAGCGCGGGCTGCCTGGGTCGGGCTCGATCAGCTTGCGCAGACGGGAGATCTGCACGTCGAGGCTGCGGTCGAACACTTCGTATTCGCGGCCGCGAGCGAGTTCCATCAGCTTCTCGCGCGACAGCGGCTGGCGCGGATGACGCGCGAATACCTTGAGCACCGAAAACTCGCCGGTGGTCAGCGGAATTTCCTGGCCTGCCTTGGTAAGCGTACGGGTCGCGAGATTGAGCGCGAACTCGCCGAACTCGAAGACCTCGGTGGTCTCGGACGGCGCGCCCGGCAATTCCGACGGCGACTGACGGCGCAACACAGCATGAATTCGCGCGACCAGTTCGCGCGGATTGAACGGCTTCGGCAGATAGTCGTCAGCGCCCATTTCGAGGCCGACGATACGATCGACGTCTTCGCCCTTGGCCGTCAGCATGATGATCGGCGTGCGGTCGTTGCTGCCGCGCAGACGCCGGCAGATGGACAGGCCGTCCTCGCCAGGCAGCATGAGGTCGAGCACCAGCAGATCGAAGCGCTCGCGCACCCACAGCTTGTTCATGGACGGCGCGTTCTCCGCCACATAAACATTGAAGCCTTGTTCGCCGAGGTAGCGGCGCAGCAGGTCGCGCAGGCGCGGATCGTCGTCGACGACGAGGATTTTCGAAGGGTTTTTGGTTTCCATGGTCGGCATCTTAGCGCGATTAGAAAGTGGTGCGCGGTTGCATCATTTGTCGAGTTACAGTCAGTTACAAAATTTACCCTGCCTGTGGCACGGCGTAAAGCGACGCCAGTTAGACTCCTTTACTGAATGCGGCTGTTCGGTGGATACTTCACTCGACTAAAACCCACGCGCCCGGCTCGTAACCGGGTTTGTCACACGCATTTGAGGTCGCCGGTTGCCGCGCCACGAAGGGAACAACATGAAGGGAGGGGTTTGGCCGAATGTGCGCCTGAACGTGATTGCACTGGCGGTTGCCGGTACGCTCGCAGGCACATTGGGATCAACGCTCGCCCACGCCCAGCCTTCTGCCGACAGAGCTGCGAGCGCGCGCGCGCCCAGACCGAGTCCCTCAAAAGCAAACCGTCATGACTCGAACAGCGAGCGGCCTGCATCGGACGTGATGCTGCGCACCGCGGTTCCCCCCGACCTCGATCAACGCCGCCGCGATGGGCATATGACGCCGGACGAACGTCGGTTGCTGAGGCAGCATATTGAAGATGCTGTGCGGGAGCTCTATAAGCGGTAGGGTTTTGGTGGTGGTGGTCGTCGTGCTTGCTCTGGTTTTTGCGTTCCACGCTGTCTCTCCGTTCTTGTGCTGTCTTGTGCTTGTTCGCACTTGCATCGCTCTTCGCTGTGCTTCCCGTTCGTGATTTTGCAGTGCATGTCTTGCTCATCATGCTGACAAGGTGTGTCGAGTCTTGCATGTGGCTCGCGTGCTCGAAGCGGGCGGGCCGGGGAGCGGCATGGCGCATGCGATGCGTCATCGTGCGTGAAGATGCGGTCTGTCATGAACGCATCGCGCGCCTTGCACATTTGCTCGCCAGTGATTCGCGCATCCTTCCGGACGCCCCATGAAACGACGCAGCTTTCTCTCGATGAGCGCCGCCGCCAGCGCGGCCCTCTGGCTGCCTCGCACATTCGGCGCTGAGCCCGCCGCGCACAGGGCACGTCACGCTCCAGTGTTCGCGCGCGATAACGGCAAGCTGCTGATCCTCATCGAATTGAAGGGCGGCAATGACGGTCTGAACACCGTCATTCCGTTCGCCGATCCGGCGTACTACCGGCTCCGTAAGCGCATCGCAATCAGACGCGAGCACGCGATTCAACTCGACGAACGCACGGCGCTGCATCCGTCGCTCGAACCGTTGATGCCTTTGTGGCGAAGCGGGCAGCTTGCGATCGTTCAGGGCGTCGGTTACGCGGCGCCCAACCTCTCGCATTTTCGTTCGATGCAGATATGGGACACGGCATCGCGCTCCGATCAGTACCTGCGCGAAGGCTGGCTCAGTCGCGCGTTCGACAGCGCGTCGGCGGCGGCTGGTTTTGCCGCTGAGGGCGTCGTGATCGGCAGCGCTGAAATGGGACCGTTGGCGCTGGGCGGCGGTGACGGGGCGCGTGCCGGTCGCACTCAAGTTGTAGAGGCCGGGAAAGGCATCGCTCAACTATGTGGTCGGCCGCTGCGCGCACAAGACGCAACGCGACTGACGACCGCGTTTCCATGCAGCAGGTTCGGCGCGTCGATAGAAAGCGCGATGCAGATGCTCGCGGCCCGCGATAGGTTGCGCGTGCAAGCACAGCAAGGGCAGGCACTGCGACTACATGCTGCGCAAGCCGACACAACCGCCCCTGCAACCGCAATCCGCCTGACGCTAAACGGCTTCGATACGCATCAGAATCAGCCGGAGCGTCATCGTCTGTTGCTGACGCAATTTGCTGAAGGCTTGGCTGCGATGCGATCGGCGCTTGTCGAACTGGGCCGTTGGAACGACACGCTCGTGATGACGTACAGCGAGTTCGGGCGGCATCCGCGTGAGAATGACAGCGCCGGTACGGACCACGGCACCGTGGCGCCGCATTTCATGATGGGTGGACGAGTGCGCGGCGGCTTGCACGGCGTGCCGCCGCAGTTGGCGCGGCTCGACGGCAATGGCGAACTGCCGGTCGGCGTCGATTTTCGACAGCTTTACGCGACGGTGCTCGCGCGCTGGTGGCGTGTCGACGCACAGGCGATCTTGCGGCAGCAGTTCGAGCCACTCCCTTTGCTGCACATCTGACGACGGCGCGCTCCGCCCCTTGCGCCTACTTCGCGCGCCACGCGATCCACAGCTTGCGGACCGGCGTCAACGCGATACGTTGATGCAGCACGTGATAACCGTCGCGCTCTATTTCATCGAGCAACGCGCCAGCAAGCGCGCCCTGCGCAAGCAGCGTGCGCTGCGAACGGCGCTCGCTGCGCGGCACCGCGGCGAGCGCGCTATGCAAGGCATCGCGGGCACGCTTCGTCTGAAAGCGCATGAGTTCCGTGAACGCATCCGAATATTTTCGATTGATCAGGTCCGCGGCTGTCACACTGAAGCGCTGCATTTCGTCAATAGGAATGTAGATGCGGCCGTGGCGCGCATCGTTGCCCGTTTCCGCCACGAGTTGTGCGAGCAGCAGCGCTTCGCCTAACGGCGTGGACCAGCCAGGAGCCTGCGCGCCGTCGGTGGGTGCGCTGGTGTGTGCGCTGGTGGATCCATTCGTGCTCGCTGCGCGCGCCACAAGCGCGGCGAAAGTGCCGCCAACCGCCTGCACGTAGCGACGCAAATTCGGATAGTCCAGGTAACGCGCCTGGTCGAGATCCATCTCGAAGCCGCCAAGCAGCGTCTGCAACGCGGGGTATTCCGCTTTGACGTCGGGCAGCGAAGCCGCGAGCGCCTTTGCAACCGGGTGCGTGGGCGACCCCGCAGCCAACGCGCCGAGTTCGTTTTGCCACCACGCGAGCTTCGTGCGGCCAATCGCGGGGTCGCTCACTTCCTTGACCGTTTCCTCGAACTCGCGGCGCAGTGCGAAGAGCGCGGTCAAGCGCGGCTGACTGGCGGCCGGTGCTTGCCGCAGCGCGTAGTAGGCGCTCGATCCAGGGGGCGCCGCTTTTTGCTGGCAATATTCGTCGAAATTCACGGCGTGGAATGTGGGGAAGGGCAGGCGAAGTGAGCACGGCATGCGTGCGCGAAGCCGAAAATTGTAGCATCGGCGGGGCAACGGCAGAGGCGCGAGCCGGATGCCCGGCAGTTGCAGACAAGCGCGAATCAATGCGTTAGAATCTCGCGCTTACGCTTTTGGGCGCGTACATTTGAACGCGCCGGAAAGCATGCAGGACATCGGGCGAGACGTACAACGTTGGCCCGGCTGCGAGGGTGGCGAAATTGGTAGACGCACCAGGTTTAGGTCCTGACGCCCGCAAGGGTGTAGGGGTTCGAGTCCCCTCCCTCGCACCATCAAACCCTTATCCAGCAAGGCTTTCAGATTTTCTGCTGTTAAAAATCTAGCCAGTTTTTGCCGGGTTTACGGAGTTTTTGACAGCAAATATGCCAGCATCCTGGGCGAACTTCTCGACGGCCTTCTTTCCAGCGTCGGTGTCAGCCGACGGCATCCACCGGCCATAGACGCGCGCGATCATTGTCCAGTCGGCATGCCCCATCTGCTTGGCTACCCACATCGGGTGCTCACCGGCGGACAGCATCATTGACGCATAGGTGTGCCGTGTCTGATACGGACGGCGATACCTGACAAGTGCACGTTTCAGCGCGGTCTGCCAGATCCGCCAGAACTGATGTGATCCGGCAAACCGTTCGCGCGTTGTCGGATTGATGAACACCGGGCCGTCTAGCTCGGCCATGTATGTGATTTCCCTTTGAGCGAGCAGGGCGGCGCGCGCGGGCTCCAAAAGCTTGACGTCGCGACGGCCGGCACTCGTCTTGGGTAGCTCGGCAACGCCCTTGGCTTCGCGCGTCAGCGCGCGGCGCACGCGCACGTATCCGCCCATCAAGTCGATGTCTGACCAGTTCAGTTCGATAGCCTCAGACGTGCGCAGGCCAGTCCACAGGAAAAACTGCGTCAGGTTGCGCTCAGCGGGACGGAGCTTGGCAAGGATCGCTGTCTGTTCCTCTGGCGTGAACGGATCAACCTCGTCGTCGACGTCGCCCGCGACAGGCCGCTCGATTCGTGAATATGTATATCCGGCCAGCGGATTTGCGTCGATTATTTCGTCGGCGACTGCATCCGCGAGAGCGGACCGCATGCAGCTCTGAATATTCGAGAGGCGCTTGTTAGTGACCTTCTCGTCTTTCTTCGCGTCGATGGTAGCTAGCCAGTCGCGAATGGCGGCGCGCTTCAGTTCGGATAGAGCTAGCCTTCCGAACTTCGGAATGACGAACCGATTAACGATCCCGTAATAGCCTTTGTACGTCGACGCCTTGATCTCGGCCTGCTTGCGCGTTAGCCACTGGTCGAAATAGCGCTCGACGGTGAGGACATCGCCCGGCTGCTCCGCCATCTGCTCGGCGTGCTTCGAGCCGGGGAATGTTTCGCTGTAGTTGAATTCGCCTTTGTCGATCGCATGCAGGATGGCGGCGCGGAACTGCTCTAGCTTTCGAGTATTGGCAGGACTGGGCTTCGCTTTGACCCTCTCGCGGCAGCGTTTGCCTTTGAAAGTGAAGGCGATCTCATAGCTGGAGTCGGAAATTGGGGTGACTCCGGTCCCTTTTCTACCCATTTTTCGTAGGCCTCGATGTCCATCAGGATCGTCTTGGACCCTGGGGCGTAGCGCCAGACGGTCCCCTCAAGCCAGACGCCCTTGCACTTTTTGGTGTACACGGCTGCCGGGGTCATACCGGTCAACTCGCAGAATTTGGCAATTGTTACAAAGCGTACCATATCAGCCCCGATCGGCTTCCGGCGCCGGGTGGTTGGCTTTCTGTTGAGACAGTGCGGCCGGCGGCGCGGGCAGCGGCTGCCAGAGGGTGACGTGTGAAAGCGTAGACGGGCCGCTCCACCATCCTTGCCGATACGCCCCAACGATCATTTCAGGGTGCGGAATAAGCATCGAATGACGCGTTGCGATCAGCAGAACTTCGGTCCCATCCTTCGGCGCCGTGTCGATCGGCTGCCACGCATCCCGCCCGTCTCCCTTCTCAAGAGCTGCGGTGGGAGCGGTGTAGAGCTTCGTGCCGTGCTCTAGCGTCTTGTCGAAGACCTTGATGTCGAACCATTGCGAGCCCTTCATATCCCGGCATTTCACCAATTTCGCCACCGCCTCTTTCCCTGCTGCCGCGAGTAGAGCGTCGCGCTCGGACTTAAGGGCGGTGAGGCGGGCGGCTTGCTGCTCGATCAGGTCGGCGGCTTTCAGGCATTCGTCAACGGTAGGAATGATGCTGGCGTTGCTCAGCCGCTTAATCAGGTCTTCAACCATTATTTGTCTCCGTGGCGAGGGCGCGAATGTCATCGGCGGTGAGCACGAGCGCGACGTATCCAGATGCCGTTTCCTTCGGCCCCTTGAGCTTGGCGGCATTCGCGTTGCAGATGGCCCAAGCCTCCTCAAGCGCCGCGCGGCGGGATGCTTGCCACGCTTCACTTGCCGCCATGCGCGCCATACGAAAGATGCTCGCGCCGTCGTCGTCATCCTTGGCGGCCTCAGACAGAACTCCGTACCAGGCAGCAGTCTTGATGTGCGCTTCAAACTGTTCTCGATCAGCCACAATCACTCCCACGACTCAATGACAAACTTCCCGAAGACACCGCGGAAGGTCCCGAGACCAATCGCCAAGCCTCCTTCCTCGACCAGGTTGCGAATCTCCTGCTCCTTGATCTCCTTGTTCGGGTAGATGTCGAGCGTGAATGCGATTGACCATGGAAGCGGCAAGACCGGGCGCTCCTTCGGGTTAGGAATTCCCTTGTCGAGGCGTGCGACCGAGCGGTGCAGATAAATACCTGTCTGCGGCTCCCGGTCATCCTCGAACTTGCCAACCCGAATCGGCACGCCGTCGCGCAGAATCGGGACGTAGTTCGGATTATTCGGATGGCCGCTGATGCTCGTGAAGCTCAAGCACGCGTTGGCGATGTCCTTATAGGCCCGCTTGTCCCTCAACCGCTTCGGCGCGCTGTTCGTGTTGTGCGCCGTTAGAAACGACACAATATTGATGGCCGGCAGACACAAAATGTCCGTGCCAGGCACCTGATAAATCTTCTGGTGCCATTCCAGCTTCGTCTTGTTGTCGCCCGCGTATCGGTCGAACATGATGTCCCGAATGCCCTTGAGCACCACCGTCCGAGTCACCTTGTCCAGCCGCGTGTCCGATTTTGTCGTCACCGTCATTGCCATTCTCCATTTTCGAATCCCTCGCCTTGCGTATCGGGAAGGGGACTGTTGCCAATCCCCGACCCGCTACACACTGCTGTAGCACCTCGCCTCGCCACGCCCTACCGTGCCGTGCCCTGCCGTGCCGCTCCTGGCAGTGCCTGGTGAATCACTAACTGTTTGATTGGTCCGGCTTCTTATACGGCTCCGCTGCCACCTTTTCGGCGGTGAGAGCGGCGCATACCCGTTGATAGTCCGCATGTGAGATCACGACGACTTCAATTCGCTCGTTCCGTGGTATCTCGTCTTGCGTCCAGCATGCCGTCTGGCGCGGTCCGTCCAGCAGTTCGGGCACCCATGTCGCCCCATTTGCGGCGTCCTCACCGCTCGGCGAAGTGTGATTTGTCGTAGTCATTTGCTGTCCTTTGCGCGAGCAGCAGCGAGCAATTCACTTTGGCGCGGCCCGAGTAATGCCGCATCGTCGCCACCGAGGTGTCGAATCACCTGACGCCATGTGTCGTCAAGCGACCGTCGATGGACATTGACGAGCGGGCGGCTTGATACTTCAGCGTTCCACCTGCCAACAGCCCATTCGATGGTGCTCTGCGTGCCAATGTGCCGCTCAACGATAGTTTTCAGGTCGGAAATATCGATGCAGACGGTATCGTTCAAATCCGGGTCTGCCGGGTCGTCTTCACAGACGTCCCTCAATATCAATTCGACTGCACCGAAGCGCGCTCCCTCTGCTTGCTCGGCGTCACCGCACGATTGCGCGGGAGCAGTGGGGCGTAGTCCACTGCAATTCATCACGCAGCCGGTCCCGTCACAATCGAAGCACTTGTTATGCGCCAGCACGATGCCCTCCACGGTCTCGCTCGAAATAGTCTCGCCAAACCAGATAACCTCGTCTCGGCCCTGCCGGATCGACCAGCCCTTATAGGGATTGGACCCGGACCAATGCGCGATCCATGGCACGGCGTCTTTGCTTGCAAGCAGGGCGCGGCGACGCACCGGACGAGTGCTCGCATCAACGGTCGAGCCAACATAGAGCGGCGCAATAGGCTTCCACTTGTGGTAAGTGGAGCTGTAGCGCTCGTCGGTCGCGCGGATCACGTCACCCGGCCCCAGAAATATGTAAGTCGGTCGATCATTGGCCTGCATCTTGTCAGTCATAGCAGCCTCTCCAGCGATCTTTGTAGTGGTGGTATTCATGTCGGGTTCCTATTGTTCGATTGCTTCGCGCGCGGCACGGATGAACTCGGCTGCCGCTTGCGCGTTGATCGCGTTACCGTAGGCGCGCAGTCGTCCCACTCGCGCGGGAGCCCCATCAGCCAGCGGGAATGTGCCGGGTTCAACTGGCCGCCACTTTTCGTCCCGGCAGAGCAGCCAGTCAGCAACTCGCCAGAAGCCGTTAGTCGGGCCGGCTGGTTCAGATCGACCGAGAAAGCGCACGTCCCGAGCTCGTTGTTCCAGCCCTTGCGATTCGCTTCGTTCTCCGCTCCGGAGAGCGTCCGCGCTCCGTTCTCGCCGTCCAATGCTCTCGGCGTCGGCCAACTCGCCAGTTGTGCTCCGTCGTCCAAATTCCGTTTCCCTTGCTCGAATCTCTTGAGCGCTGTGTGTGGTGTCGCCGTTCGACCGTTCGGATCGCCGTCTCGCGCCTGAGGCGTCGGCCACGTCGTCAGCCACGCCACTCTGCCCAGCAACGCATTCAGCGGTACGTTCGCGCACTCGTTGCCGTCCTTGTAATCGCGCGTAGTTGGCGTCGGCCACGAAGTACGTTCTGTCGCGGATGTGCGGAGCACCGACGCCCGCAGACGGGAAAGGTGTCGCCCCGCAGGCGTAACCCAGGGCTTCCAGGTCATCGAATACAAGGTCGATCCAAGGCTCGACGTCCTTGCTTGCAACCTGCTCGCCAAAGAGCGTTGCAGGGCCGCGCTCCTGGATGAGCCAGTGCCAGGCCGGCCAGAGGTGCCGCTCGTCAGCAAACCCAAGTCCTTTGCCTGCCGCGCTGAAAGGTTGGCACGGACAGGAACCAGTCCAAACAGGTCGGTCATCAGGCCAGCCGGCGAGTCGAAGCGCGTACGACCAGGCTCCAAGGCCGGCGAAGAAATGACACTGGGTGAATCCGCGAAGGTCGTCTGGTCGAACATCCTCTATGCTCCGTTCATCAACTTCGCCGGCGGCAATGTGACCGGCGGCTATCAGGTTGCGCAACCACTGCGCGGCGTATGGGTCGATCTCGTTGTAATAAGCCGCCATGTCGGGTTCCTTGCGGGTGGGTCAGGCGAACTCAAAGCCACGCTCGCGGATCCGATCGCGTTGCAGGGCTTCGTATGCCGGATTCAATTCGCAGCCGATGAACTTGCGGCCGAGCCGCGCGGCGACCTGGCCGGTGGTGCCGCTGCCGAAGAACGGATCGAAGACGATGTCGCCGGCGCGTGAGCCTGCCAACACGCACGGTTCGACCAATCTCTCCGGAAATGTCGCAAAGTGCGCGGCAGCGTACGGCTGCGTCGCGATGGTCCACACTGACCGCTTGTTACGCACGCCGAGGTCATTCGGATCTGCGGCACGCTCCCTCTCGGCAAAGGCGACCAGTCCGGCCTTGGTGCGGTGGCGCTCGTCGCCCGATTCGTAGACCGTCGTCCCTTTATGCGACTTGTTGCCCGGCACCCGGCGCTTTCCTATTGCCCCGTTGTCGGTTTCGCCTTCCACATAGCAGCCGCCACGGAAGGTGCTGGAGTCCTCGTCTTGCGACCGCTGCTCTTTGATGGCATCCGCATCGAAGTAGTACCGCTCACTCTTCGAAAGCAGGAACATGTATTCGTGAGCCTTCGTGCAGCGGTCCTGTACCGATTCCGGCATCGGGTTCGGCTTCGACCAGACAATGTCCTGCCGCAGATACCATCCGGCATCCTGCAGAGCGAACGCTAGACGCCATGGCTGCCCAACAAGGTCTTTCGGTTTCAGGCCTTCGACGCGTACGTCAGAGCGCGGGATAGGCGCATCGTCCCGGCGCCGCGATTGCGTCATGGCGCGCGCAGTGGTGGAGGCCTCCGACGGTCCCCAAGCCGCGCCGCGGGTGCCGCAGTAGCTATCGCCCATGTTGACCCAAGCGGTACCGTCATCGGCAAGCAGTTCGCGGCACAGTTCAAACACGTCTGTAAGCGTGTCGATGAACTCGCGCAGCGTCGGCTCGTGACCGATCTGGCCGTCGACGCCATAGTCGCGCAAGCCCCAATACGGCGGAGACGTAACAATCGTCTGCACCTTCACGCCATCGGCGATCATTGCGCGCATCGTGTCGCGGCAATCGCCGAAGTGGCACTCGTCAATCCAGTCGTTCATTGGAATCTCGATCTATTGGCCACGCTCTGGAGCGTCGCGATTCGTCCGCTGCTCGAGCGGCCGATGAAAGTCAGGTTTGGCTGTGTCGACCGGCCAGATGAGCGAATGAATCACCGCCGCGGCAATGCCGATCAAGGCAAAGAAAACGATCGCGGCGCCGAGCCATCCGATGGCGCTCATGCCGGCAGCAACTCGTATGAGCGCGCGGGGTTCAGGCCTACGAGCATCCGGCAGGCGTCGTCTTCGTATTCGGGCAGCACGCTTGCATCCATGTCCGAGTAGACGGTCTTTCCATCTGGCAGCAGCCACTCGAGGCGGGACTCGCCGTTCGGACCGGCGCCGCGGCACAGTCGCGTGCACGAGCCCGGCACAACATCGTCAGCGCGCGGCGAGAAGAGCGGCACGTTCGCCTTGATGTATTCGAGTTCGATCTCGTCTGCGGCCCGCACATCGCCGCGCTTTGCTGCGCGCGTGGCGCGCTTGCATGCAGATTGAAGAAGCAAGTCCATAAAGCCTCCGTTACACGATGAGCGGCGAGACGACGCCCCGCCAATTTCCGTTTTGGACCAGGAACGCTCGCGGCTTCGCGGCATCCCAATAGAACGTGACCGTTTCCGCTGGCGCGCGCGTCAGGATCTTCGCGAGCTGATCGCCACGGAACGTGAAGTTGAACGGCTCGTCGCCGACGACGTCCGATGCGTCGATGTCGATGTTTGCCTCGTGCTCCTGGCTCTTGATCTCGATCGAGCATTCGGAGCCTTCTGCGCTGAATCGGACAGAGCCCATCTTGTCGCCATAGAAGCGGTGCATCGATACGGCCTCGCGCAGCGGTCCCGCGTCGAACGTGATGGCGTTCTTAGGCGCCGGCAGCGTCATGCGCCAGTTGATTGGCTTCGTCGTCATCGGCTTGAGAACCAGCTCGGAGTTCTCACGCATGGCCGTTACGTGCGAGTTCGTGATGACGAGGCGGGCGGGGTCCATCTCTGCGAGCAATTCAGCAGATCGGACCGGCAACAGGACGGCAAATTTGGGCGCGCCCGTCGTCACCTGCGCGGTCGCCAATATGTTCCCGTTCGTTGCGGTGGTCGTGAGTTGTTCGCCATCCGACTCGATCCAGACGCCGCGGCAGAACTCGCGGATGTCTTTCTCGTTGGCGGCGAAGGCGACGCTCGAGACGAGATCGGCGAGGCCAACGACATCGAAGTCAGCGACAACCGCGCCCTCCGTCTTCGTGAGCGGCATGCTGTCGCCGGGCAGCGTTGGCACTGTGACCGCGTAGCCGCCCGTCGCGAACTTGGCGCGCGAGTTCTTCTGCAGCGTGACGTCGATCCATTCGCCTGACACGCCAAGCAGGGGCGCGAGTCGGTCGGCTGCGACGCAGATGTCTAACCCGTTATCGGGCGCGCCGATGCGCTCCTCGCGGTAGGTCGCCTGACCGTCCATGCCGGCGCCAACCATTTCAAATGCCACCTCGTCGACGCGGATTCGAACCGACTGGAAAGCGACCAGCGGCGAACGGCGGTCTACCGACGGTCCAACTCGTTTAAGTGCCTCTTTCAGCGAGGACGACTGGATCGAGATCATGCCGCCTCCGACTTGCTTGTAACCGGGAGTGCCATGATCTCGGCGAGTTTGTAGACATAGACCTCGGCGTGATGCAGGACAAATCCATTTCCGTTGTCGCGACTGAAGTTGGCGAACTTGAACACCTTTGCAGACGGCAGGCGCATCGTCACCAGGTCGAGCAACGCCTGACGATTTACGTCGCAATCGCGCATCGCCCACTCTCTGTCGTCTTTAACGAGTTCGAAGCCTCGCTCGCGCAAGCTATCGAGCCATTCGGCTTTGGTCTTTTTGTCGGTTATCGGGGTATCGGAGCCGAACAGCAGAGAGTTACCCCGAAGGCTGAGCGAGAACTCGCCGTGGCAGACGCCATATGCACCAAAGTTGAGTTCGTGCACATACCCGAAACCCTCTTGCTTCCACCACGTATTTAGCCGCTCAGCAATATTCTTGATGGCGTGCTGCGTCGCTTCAGGCGAGAGCGTCGCGCCTAGTTGCGCCTCAAGATCGCGGATTTTAATGTTGGCCGCTCGCAGGTCGGCGTATCGCTTCTCGCGTTCTGCGGCGCTAAAAGTCTCGATGCCAAGGGCCTTGCACAAATCCGAGAGATTGAATTCGGCAACCTTGACGCAGTTCGTCGCGAGCTCTGCGTCGACCGGCCTCCCATCTTTGAGCAGCGAGAAAATCGTTCCAGTCGCGCCGTGCAGGTCACGGATCTTCTTTTGTGCGACTGCCTGCTGATCTTCCGTCAGTGCGAGCGTTGCTTCGTTCATGTCAGTTATCCAAAAGAGTGGGCCGGGACAGCACCCACAAAGCCGCGGCTGGGGAGCCGCAGGACCGTAGATTTAAATATCTGCCAGACGAATATTTGCCATTTATTCGTCTGGCAGATAATGGTTTTCAGTCTCCGAGGCGCGGATAGTGCGCATCGCATTCATGCTCAAACTCACGATGAGCGGCCGGCACGCGGAACGTCTTGCGTTGCTCGGCTTCCTGCTCTTTCGCGCTGCGGTTGATGCCGCCGACGATCACGCCGATGCACGCACCAAGCCACAAACTGCCAAGTACTGCTAAACAGAGATCATGGAACGTGTACATGGGTGAGCCTTTACGGGATCAGGTGCAGCGAACCACGCTGCAGCGGTTGTTGTGTGCGTCGATCTGATCGAGCGCGCCGGCGAGCATCGCCCATCCAGCTATGACCAGAGCAGTGACGGCCCAGAGTTTCAGGAGATCGCGCATCACAGGACTCCCGCGCGCCAGGCGACGCAGAGAAACCAGACGCAACCGACGGCAACGCCGGTCAATGCGCTGAGCAGCGCAAGACGGCCATAAGCGCGGTCGCACGAGGCGAGCAGGGCGTTATCGCAAGCGGCGCGGTTCATACAGCACCCGATGCCTTTGCGATCACGGCGGAACGCTCGTGTGCACGAGTCGCCCCGTCGGTGATCAGGCCGGCTTTCTCGTTGAGTTGCGACCAGGCGACTTGTTGTTCGGTTGTCATCAACGTCAATGCGTTGCGGATGATCTCGTGCGCGAGGCGAAGCTCTTCTAGCAGATCCGGCGCGGCGGCGATCAAACAGCTATTTGCGCCTGCAACTTCATCCATGCCGGAATTGCCGTAAGCGCCATACACGCACGCAATCGCGTACTGATCTTCGTTGTCGGTGCGGACGAATGCGGTGTCTTTGCTGGCGGCCCACGGGCCTGGGGTGTGATTGGACTGGCTCATCACATGCCCCGCGTGAAGTGGTCGAGCTCGTCGCGGTTGCGCGACTTCTCGGTGTGTTTCGGTTTGTTGGCTGCCATCTCAATGTCTCCCGTCACCGCGGCAAAACTTCTTTGCCGAGAGCGAAGGCGACTTGGATGCGCGCCTTCGGACAATGGGCCAGATCAGAGAGGGAGAGAACTACGACTGTGCGGCCGAGCTGCGCGACGAAACGGCAATGGCCGTCGAGGCTTTTGGTTGCAGCGCGGTGCATGGCTTTTCTGACGTTCATCTCTCACTCCAAGACTCTGGAAGGTGGTGAGATGCGGGCTAAGTACTGAGGACTCTTTGGAATCCGCACCGCTTAGCCCGCTTGTCACGCTCGCGCTGTCATCCAGCGCTTGAGATGTATTAAACACCATGTTTAACGCTGTGTCAAACACCATGTTTATATTTTTGCGCTCGCGGGCCGACGAGACGAAAAAAAACCCGCCGAAGCGGGTGTGCCTTAGGTGGCCTGGGGTGGGGAATTACCCGCGATAGATGATGGCGTTGTTCAGAGCTTTTACAACCTCGCGAATGTCGTCGCGAGCGTGCGAGGAGAGTGCGCGCACTTCGCCACTTGAGGTCGACAGGATGACGTCGTACCGCCGGCGGCCGCGCCAAAGCGCGAAAGGCGAGAAGATCGCAAAAACGATCGCGAGCGGGAGCATGTAGTCGCCTATGGTGAACCACCAAGCAGCGAGAGCCCCACAAACCGCGCCAGCGATCCACTTCTGAGGTTGCTCGTGGTACTTGACTGAGGTGAGCCCTGCCATCGCATATGTCTGACCAGGCACGACAAATCGTGCATTGGTGACGGTTACGCCGCCGCTGTTTAGAAAGACTGTCTCTTGAGACCGCGTGGCGACTGGCAGTGCGTCAAAGTTTGGCTCTTCTCTCATTTTTATTTTTCACCCCGGAAAAGCTCAGCCGTCTCTATCTAGCTTTGGGATCGAAAGGCTGATGGCTTGGCGATCCAGCCAACGTAATGCATATGCTCGATATTGGCGCGTTCTACGGAAATTTTTCCATGCGACTCGTTAGTCGATAGGAGGTATATCTTCCCTTGGGCCTCGTAAACGAATTCCTTGACCATGACTCGTCCGTCTTTCGCTTTTACAAGGACCTCATCGCCGGGTTTGATCGGTTGGTTTGGCTCGAGTACGACGTACTCGCCATCTTTGATACGCGGACGCATGGAATCGCCCTTGCATCGAACGGCGTATGCGTCTTTGTCGAGGCTGGCCGTGGCGACATAACCCTCGCCGTATTCGATCTCAGCCCAGTACCCATTATCGCCAAGTTGCGCCATGCCTCTCACCGGCACAAGGTGCCAATTTTTAAACGTTTTCGGCCGCCATTCGTCGTCGTATCGGATCGCGACGCCGGGCGTTCCCTTGCCCTTCAGGATCCAAACCGAGTTGACTCCGTATGTATTCTGGAGAGCCACAGCCTGAATGAGCGTCGGTTCGGGCCCTTGACCCGCGAGCCATAGCGACGCCACGTCTGCACCAATGCCAGCCACGCCCGCCAATGTTTCGGCAGTGAGGCTCAACGGCACCAATGCAGCTCTGATGCGCTGCGGGCCTGTCAATTTAGTCGGGTCTAGGTTATCCGGCGTCGCGATTTCCGAAGGCTCGGTGACCGGCGGGTTATAGATGCTGTTCGCGTCTTTGATTTCGATCGCGATGTGCTTTGCACCTCCGGCGGCTGCCATGTCGCCGTCGCCAGTCCGGATCCAAGTGGGGTTCGCGCCCAGCTTCTCCTGTGCAGCCAGCATCCCTTCCTTTGAGACTCCGCGGCGCATCCAGTTAGTGGCGACTTGGGGAGACACCCCCAACACCCGCGCGAGGTCAGACGGGCCGCTCACGCCTTCTTCGCTTAGCGAGGCAGCGGCTAGCAGCAAACGCGCTGCGGTCGGGTGAATGGACTCAGTCATGGCGCGGATTGTCGCCGAAGTAAACGTTTTGTTGTTACACGCGGTGTTTGCTTTTTGTTTAAACATGGTGTTTAATGGACGCTATGAGCAAACACTCCGACATCGCTGCCGACGCGCAGATCATTGAGGACCTTGGCGGTCCAGCGAAGCTCGCTGAGCTGCTGGGCTATGACAAGGCCGGTGGTGTTCAGCGCATCCAGAACTGGAAAACGCGCGGCATACCAGCAAGTGTAAAGCTCGATCATCCTGAACTGTTTCTCACCGACTTGCTGGAGACGAGGCGCATGGAGGCGTCGGATGATGTGCAGCCGCCAGCCGGCAATGTAAAGCCCGGCGACAAGATGGCTCGAATGATTGTTTAGCAGGTTCATGTTTTCCGAAGGGGTCTTAGGACCCCTTCAATTTCGCCGGGTTGTCAGTGGTAATTCCAGTGGTAAACCGTTTGATTTTTTCAATAGGACCAGTCGATGCAGACACAACATGCGCCATATAGGGCACCTGCACCCTTGGACACCAGCTCGCGCGAGCGCGCCAAGGCGCCCGTTCGCTTCCTTCCGAAAGATGCCATTTCGGCGTGCCCGTCTTTCCGTGATGCCGTGCGACTTGCCTGGGAAAACCGGGTTCAGCGCGGTATGACGCAAAGCATGCTGGCCGCCGAGCTTCGGATCCCAAATTCGCATATGTCCGGGATTCTGAGCCGCACTCCCGTAGACCGGCACGGGAAGGCGCGGCGGGATCTTCCGGCGCGGAGCATCGCTGAATTCGAGCGGCTTGTTGGAAACCACGCCGTGACGCAGTACCTCATGCGCATGGGGATGTTGACGCTGATGGAGGAAGTACTTTCCCGGGAGAACCTATGAAATGACAGACGACGCGGCGCTTCAGATGGGCCGACAGGCCATTGAGGACGCCCGGAAGCGGGTGGGGGACGAAAGAGAAGCGGTACTCAAGGAATTGTTGAAACGGGCGCAGGCAGACCCCGAGCTCGCCAAAGCCTTCGAGATAAGTGGAATGGCAACGGTGATCGCGCTGAAGGAATCGGCGACAAGCACCAAGCATTGAAGTAAGGCGCCGGTCGGGCCGGCCGGCGCATCAAATGGGATGAATCGACACATAAGCCTCTTGCCAGCCAGGCGTCTTATGTCCCGGTTTAGCACTACTAACCGCACACCGGTTAGACCCATTGGAGATTGAAATGCAGAGAGTCACCTTGATTGGTTCGGCCATCGGTGCGGCATTGTCCCGAGGCTTCGGAGCGGTGCTGAGCGTTCCGAGTGCAGTTCATCGTGTGGCGTCCGGCACAAAGCGGGCGCGTCAGATGGTTTCCGCCAAGACGGCGCACAACCGCAGCAAGTACATGCCGCACTATGGCGCGAAGGAGCAGAACCGCGCGAAGCGCTGCTTCATGTCGGAATTCATGCAGTCCAGCAGCGGACCGTTTCATTGCGGAACGCGCCGTTGCGCGCCCACGATGTACCAAATGAGCAAACGCAAACACGAGGCGTTTCTCGTCGACAGCGTTGCCTGACCGGAGATCCGCCATGCAGACGGAAATCTACAGCGGCCGGTCGGGCCGCCGCGTCGCCGACACGCAGCAAGACGCCTATCACGCTCTCACCGTTAAGGAACTGTCCGCCAAGCAGCGGATGGTTCTCGACGCGTTCGAGCATGGCCGTCCGCCGATGACGCGCGAGGACATCGCCGCGGTCACCAACCTGAAACTCAGTAGTGTTTGCGGTCGCGTGCGCGAGCTGCTCGACGCGGGCCGTCTGGCTGTGGTGGGCTCCCGTAAGGATCTGGCGACGCAGACCAGCCAGCAGCTTCTGGCCGTCGTGCCGAAGGCGGCCGCGTGAGCTTTCACCTCGTCAATCTGGCATGGCAACGCGACATGCGTGCGCCGAAGAAGATCGTGCTGCTCGCGCTGGCTGACTTCGCGACGCAATCGACTGGCGAGTGCTGGCCGTCTGTCCGCGTTCTGTCCGCGAAGTGCGGGCTGTCGGCGTCGTCCGTGCGCACGCAGATCAAGGCGCTCGAGCAGGACGGCCTGCTGACCTCCGAAGTCCGCGGCGGCGCTCTCGTCTATTGCGTGAAGCTGGGGGCTGCAGCGTGAGCATCCAAGCCATGGTCTGGGCGATGGACCAAGACATCGTGGAAAGCCCGACCGCGCGCCATGTGCTGCTCGTGCTGGCGAACTATGCCGACGTAAATGGCAAGGCGGCTTTCCCGTCTGCGGAAACGCTCGTGCGTCAGACGGGCCTGTCTGAGCGCGCTGTGCGCAACAAGCTAGCCGAGATGGAAGAGATCGGCGTGATCGTGCGCGGCAATCAGGCAATCGTTCAGGCGTACATCGACCGCGGCGATCGCCGTCCGGTTTGCTATGACCTGGCCATGCCGAAGGAAGAAAAACGGGGTGCATCTGGTGCACCTCGTAAAGAACGGGGTGCACGTGGTTCCTCCACGGGGTGCACGTCGTTCCAAGACGGGGTGCACGTGGTTCCAGAACGGGGTGCAGCAGGTGCACCCAATACGTCCTTAAACCCGTCCATTAACCCGTCAGTAAACATACAAGCATCGCAAGACGATTCTCGTCCTGCGCACTCGCGACGGGGAGCGACGACGAGAACTGTGAAGACGCAGCTTCCGGAAGGATTCGCGATTAGCGATCGAGTTCGCCAATGGGCTGTTGAGAACGGTCATTCGAACGTCGAGCGCCATTTCGCTGCATTCGTCACCAAGGCCCGCGCAAACGGCTATCGCTACGTGAGCTGGGACGACGCTTTCATGGAGGCGATCCGGGCCGATTGGGCCGGTCTAGCGCGCCGCGGCGGATCGCAGTCAGGTGCTCGCAATGATCGCAGCGCCGCGGCCGCCGCCATCTTCCCCCAACGCCAATCGACCAGCGAGGTTATCGATGTCTGACGCCATCGACGAAGTGCAGATCAAACGCCTGTTCATGCTGCTGCATGGGATGTACGGCAATTCTGTGCTCGACAAGTACCGCATAGGTCAGGTCGAGGACGGCGAAGACGTCGGCATGAAGTCGGCGCGGCAGGTGTGGCTCAACGGCCTGCGCGATTTCCCGCAGCCGATCGTTCTCAAGGCGTTGGCGAAGTGCTCGGAGAAACACAAGACCTTCCCGCCGACGCTGCCGGAGTTCCGCGACATCTGCAAATCGCTCATGCCGCGCCAGTGGACCGCGCGCACCGAAGCACCGCGGCTTGAGATGAGCGAGGCGCTTCGTTCTGAGCAGGTCGAGCGCGCGCGGCGGGCAATCGCCGATACGCGCTTGCACCGGGAAGGCGGGCTCCGAACGGACGACGGCATCAAGGGCTTGCACGTCTTGATCGCGAAGGCGGTCGGTCACGCAGGCGGCGACGAAGCGTCGACGCTGCTCCGGCTCGACGGACAGCGGAGCGCGGCAAGGGCGTGACGCGGGAAGAGTGCCTCGAGCGGTTCAGGTCGGCGGTGCGCGAGGCGCGCGCCGGCCGCAACAGAGCGGCACGAGAACTGATTGAGGCGGTGCGCCAGCGGCACGGCGACAGGGCGGCAGAGATTCAGCGGCGCGAGCTGCGCAACTACGTGGACAGTGAGAAGAAGGCATGACAAGTCGAGGATCGTCACTGCGATACCCGGAAGGCACGACAAACGTCGGCACCGCGCGCGTGCGAGAAGACCGCAGCATCGGCCGCAGCTTCGCCGAGCGGGAGTTAATGCGCCGCACGGGCAACGCGCCGCACAGCACGTTCGACGAGGTTGCGGACGGCGTCGGCACGCTGGCGATCGGCAACAGCATTGCGGGATCCGCGCGCGCCGCGGCGCAGATCGGGAGCCCCGCGCCGCTCGGCAAGACGCTCAAGAGCCTGACGAAGGCCGCCAAGCCGGCGAAGTACCGCAACCAGAAATGCGAGTCGGGCGGCATCAAGTTCGACAGCAAGCGCGAGATGGCGCGTTGGCATGAGCTCGTTCAGATGCAGGCGCGCGGCGAGATTGCTGAGCTCGAATTGCAGGTGCCGTTCATCCTGGCAGAGCCGGTCGTGATCGCGGGCCGCAAGCGCCCGGCGCTGCGCTACGTCGCCGACTTCGTCTATGAGCAGGGCGGCGAGACCGTCATCGAAGATGTAAAGGGTCGCGTCACCGAGGGGTATCGCATAAAGCGACACCTCATGGCCGCGCGCGGACTCGTGATCAAGGAGGTGAAGTGATGGGTGGGCGCAAATGGTCGAATGAGGAAAACGAAGCCCTCGCTGACATCGCAAAACAGGGATTGACGCTGATCACGCAAATGGATCGCTTGCCAGGTCGCTCGTATGAAGCCGCGAAGGTGCATGCGTCGCGCGTCGGCGTTGCGCTTTCGGACGGCACCGTATGGTCGCCGGCCGAGCGCGCAACGCTTCGCCGAATCTACCGCAGCAACGAGTCGATCAAGGTCGGTGTTAAACGGCTGTTGCCACACCGAGGTTATCTGGCTGCGAAGGGAGAGGCGCAGCGGATCGGGCTATCCGGCACAAAGTCGCGCGCAGGCCGCGCGGGATATTCGTGGGTAGAAGCCGCGATCATCGCGATCCTTGACGACGGCGGTCGGATGACGGTGAAGCAGCTCGCCGCAGCGACCGGGGCATCGCCCAACGCGACGGACAAGGTACTCAATCGCCAGCATGGCAAGAAATTCCGCATCGGCGACTGGAGCCGCAGTTCCATCCGGGGCAACTGGGCAGGTTTGTGGGAACTGGGATCTGGAGACGACGCGTCGCGGCCGTCGCGCAAAACTTCGAGCCAGTCTTCTCGTGAATGTCGTGAACGCATGCGCACCGTCGGCGGTGCGATCAACCCTTTCGCAACCCTTATGCGTCAGGTGGCCGCATGACGGAGCGAGAAGAATTTGACGCATGGTTCGAGCGTGAATTCGACGCGGCCGCGATCGCACCATCACTGCGCGATCTTGCCTTCCACTTCTGGCGCGCTGGCCGCCTATCAGTTCTTTCGGCAGGCGGTATGCCGGTGCAGATGAACTGTCTGCTTGAGCCGGCATGAAACGTTCGGCACCGATGAAGCGCGGCGCGCCGCTCGCGCGCACGGGATTCAAGCGCAAAGAGCCGGGCGTATTCAAGAAGCAACTCGACCGCAACACGCAGATTGCGCGCCGGACGGCGATGAAGAGCAAGCCGAAGCGCCCGACGGTTGCCGAGGGCTCGAAATACCTCGCGGCGTGCCGCGGCGAGCCGTGCTACCTGAACGTCAAATGCGCGCGGTGCGAGTGGGCTGATCCGACGGTTGTGCCGTGTCACGACAACCGGCTGAGCGCGGGAAAAGGCATGGGACTGAAGGCGAGCCACGAACGCACATTGCCAGGCTGCATGTTGTGTCACGCGTGGCTCGATCAAGGCAGTGCGCTGCGAGAAGAGAAGTTTGCGCGGTTCGATGCGGGGTTTGCGCGCTGGAAGCCTCGGCGCGCCAGAAAGATGAATATTGAAATGGGGGAAGCATGCTAACCGGCATGACCAGATACCGCCTCAATTGGCGAAAGAAAGTAATTCTTCAGGTATCTGAATGGCAACGAAGTTTTGCCTTGGGTCGGCATCTCGGCTGCCAGCCGTGGATTGCGGTGTGGCGAGATGCGACGTTTCGCGATGTCATTGATCTGGCCGAGGGGCATATCACGCGGGACAAGCCGGCATCGCCAATGATGCCGCCACCTCCAAAACCGAAGGAGGCGCACTAATGCAGGTGTTTGTGAATGTGCCGCTTAAGTCGACGCGGTCGGTGCGCGGCCGGCGGCAGTCCAACTTTTACAGCGGATGGTTCAACGTTGTTCAACTGATCGGTCCGGAGAAAACAGAGTGGTACCGCGGCACGGGACGCGGCTATATCTGGGCAGACATCGAAATTCCGGACGACCTGAAGCCGCACGTGTCGGTCGCGGGATTCAACGCCGACGGGACGATCCGTGTGCAGATATGGGTGAACACGCATCGAAAGACGCTGGCGCCGTTTCTCGCCAGTGGTGACCTTGAATGGGACGTGAGGGAGATCGCATGAACTGCAAACCGGGTGATCTGGCGGTGACGGTCGGAATGGTCGAGGCGGCGAATAACGGGGTGATCGTCCAAGTACTCAGTTGCGTCGGACAAGATCCGGCTGGCCCGGTCTGGCACATCAAGCACCGCGTGCCCATGCTTGTTGACTGTGGCCCTCACGCCGGATGTTGGGTCACACACGGAGACATTCACGACGTCAACCTACGCCCGATCAGCGGCGTGCCGGTGCACGACGAGCAACTCGATGAGGTGACGCTATGAGCGCACACGCATACATCCAATACGCCGACGTTCCGCAGCCGCTGATCGACGCGAGCAGCCAGCGCATTGATGGCGCGACGCAGGCCAAGCTAATTGCGTTCCCCGAGTGCCCGCTTACCGGGCAGATCGACGTGCTCAGCGATGACCGCATCCAGATCGAATTTCCGTGGCCTCGAGCGCGTGAGTTGCGGCATGCCTTGGACGACTGGTTGAGCTATCACGGCATCAGTTACACGGTGGTCATGTGATGAACCGCATCGTTTTCGGAAAAGCAACCCTCGTCATTGGGGGACATGAATACCCGCTTCGTTCGGTCAATGGAGTGGCCATGATGATCGAAGGTCGCGACGTTTGCTCTGACCGCATCGAATGGCCCATCAACGGTTGGTCAGCTTCGTTCAAAATCAACCGCGCAATCAATCTTGATGCTCTATTCGGCACCCGGCGCCGAAGCAAAGTGCGACCACGTCGAATCGGCATGCGACGGATTCGCCGTTTGAAGTACTGGAGGTCGGCATGATGGCGCGCGCAAAGGGCGGCGAACTCGCCAAGCTGGCCGGCATGTGGTCGAACGAGCAAGCCTTCTGGGAATGGGTCGAATCCATTCAGTCGAACCCGTGCCACGGCGCGGAGAGCGCGGCGGCATTCATCCGCGCGGTGTGCGGTGTGAAGAGCCGTGCGCAGCTCGACCACGACGCCGCGGCGCGCGCGAAGTTCGATCAGCACATCCGCAAACCTTACGCGAAGTATCGTGCATCGGCGGGCTGCGTATGAGGCTGGCCGAGCAGCGCGATCCCATGATCATTGTCCAGGAGCGTCAAGACGGGACATGCGCCGGTTGCCGCGACTTGGACAGGGACTACACGCCGGGCTTTCGCAAGTTCACGTGCCGCAAGGGGCGACAGAAAGCGCAGCAAGACGTATTCAACATGATTCGATGCACCAGTTACCGCACGGGGGATAGATGAGCGATTTTAAAAACATGGAGCAGAGGCTCGACAATTGGGGGAGCACCGTGCGCTCTCCCAAGTTTCACAGCGGCGTATGCGCTCAGTGGGCACATCTGTGCGTCGCGCTGCGCGATGGCGCCAATGCGCCAGCGGCAGTGACGCCTGTGGAGAAGGATGGTTGGGTTGTTGAAGCGGCGTGGTCGAGCATGCCGGATCACGTGTACAAGTGGGTTCTCAAGTACACCTACGTGCTGCGCATGTCGCCTGTACAGGTCCAGACTCGCATGCGGAAGACCCATAAGGCCAATTTGCGCGGTCGGCCGTTCGATCTTGTGCTTGCCGAGGCGCACGCTGCGATTTCCAAGCGCATCTCGGCGCTGACAGCGAGCCATATCATCAAAAATATTCAAAAAGACGGTTGTAAACCCGAGAAAGCTGCATTATGATTCGAACCTGATTACCGAATCCGCCTCGCGCGTGAGCTTTTGCTTCCCGGTTGGGAGGCGAAGTCGTCGGTAGAGAAGCCCGCCGGTGAGCGGGCTTTTTTGCGTCACAGCGATTCGATCTGCTTAGTCAACTCCTTGACGAAGCCACCAACAAATTCTGCGGTCTTCTTGCCAGATTCCGCAGGGTTGACGAAGCCATTTGGCGTGACACCGGCCAATAAGCCGTTTTCAATAGCGAGCTTCGCGAGGTCGAGCGCTTTCAGTGTAGCGTCCTTGTTTTCGTAGAGAGCCATGTCGTTTTCCATGTTCGCCGAAATTGGCGAAAGGATTCTACCCTCAGATTGACGCCGTTACCCGGCGGACGGCGCCGGAGATGACATCTGGGCGACGTCAATCTGAGGGCGAAGCAAGCAGCCGCGCGCGTCGATAGACGGCCACTGCGCCATGCGGGCCGCACGCATTAGCCTTCAACATGTCTCCTCCGCGATGAGAGTCGTCGGATTCGCCCGCTTCGATGCGGGCTTTTTTATTTGAGGCTTCGATGGCGTCGTTCGCGATCAGCGTGTCTGCTGACCTGCAGAAGCTGACGAAGTCGCTGAGCCAGCTTGAGAAGCAGCAGTTGCCTTTTGCCATTGCGCAGGCCCTGACAGCAGTCGCGAAGATCGCGCAGGCCGAAGAGAAGTCTGCAATGCCGGAGGTGTTCGACCGGCCAACGCCTTTCACCATCAACTCGGTGGCAGTGAAGGGCGCGCGCAAAACCGATCTTGAAGCGCGCGTGTTCATCAAGGACATCGCGGCGGCGTACCTCGAGCCATACGAGTTCGGTGGGAACCATACGCTGATCGGCCGCGGCAGGACGTGGCTCAACCCGAAAGACAAGACGCTGCTCAATCAGTACGGCAACTTCAGCAAGTCCGCAATGCAGCGCTTGGAGTCGCGTCCTGACGTCTTCGTCGGCACGATCAAGACGAAGAGCGGCGAGCAGATCGGCGGGGTGTGGCAGCGTCCGCAGAATGCAAAAGTCATTAAGCGGTCAGGTAAGCGCGGTGTAGCGATACGCGGCGCGAACGCGACAGGGCATCTGAAGTTGCTGATCCGATTCGGCGACGCCATTCCTGTCCGGCGTCATCTTGAGTTCGGTGAGCGCGCGCTTGAATCAGTCGACGCGAACTTCGCGAGCGAGTTCGACAAGGCCATGGCGAAGGCGGTTGCCACGGCAAAACTGTGAGTTCCCATGGCGTTGATCAGACTTACCGGCAAGTACGCTGTCGGCGAGCACGCCTTCGCGATCGTCGATGACGACATGGTGGACTTTCTGTCGCAGTGAAAATGGAAGGCCAAACCCAACGGAAGCGGATCTGGTATCTACGCGGTGCGCAATACGCGTCGAGATGGAAAGTATGTGACGGTGCGCATGCACCGTGTCGTACTAGGCATGGATCATACAAACTCTCTCGACGTCGACCACGACAACCACAACACGGTCGACAATCGGCGTGCGAATCTCAAGCCGGCCACTAGGCGTGAGAACGTGCTCAACATGCGCACGATCAATCGAGCGGCAACCTGCAAGCACTGTAGAAATGTGTTCGAGAGGATTGTGACAATTGCTCACGCAAATGCCGATCTCGTATGCGCATCGTGTTCGAAGGCTTCGAAAGCGGGTTGCCGGTTCTCTGTCGTGTGGTTTGCCCGCTGCCTCGAATGCAAGGATTTCTTCACCGCGAAGAGGTCGGGGGCTCTCTATTGCACGGAGGCGTGTCGATGCCGAGCCCGCTATAAGCGCGGGCGGGTCCCATCCGCCCTTCCGCACCCAAGGGCACTGCGCGCGCGCGATCTTTCTCTAGCTACAAACTTTTGAAATTTGGGTAACAGGTAACAGTCGAGCACGATGAGACAGAGCGAGTTTGCAACCCTCCACGGAGTCAGTCGAAAGACGGTCACAAAGTGGAAGGAGCGCGGCTGGCTTGTGTTTGACGGCGATGAAGTCAACGTCGACGAATCGAACAAACTGCTCAAGCGATACCGCCGCGACGGCACGCCGGCTGTTACCCAAGCTGTTACCCAAGAGTCGCAGGGTAACAAACGCAAAACTGTTACCCAGGCGGCGAGCGAGGTAACGCTGGCCGCCGGCGAGAGCGCCGAGGCTGCGGCGGAGCGCATCCTGACCGGAGCCGTCGAGTTGCTCAGCTTCGACGAAGCCCGTCGCTTCAAAGAGAACTACCTCGGGTTGATGGCTCAACTCGAATACGACCGGGACTCTGGCTTGGTCGTCGACGTCACCGAGGTGGCGAAGGCGGTCGGGGCCGAGTATGCAAAGGTCCGAACACGCCTGCTGTCGATTCCCGCGGAACAGGCCCCGCGCCTCCACCGGTGTAAGACGCCTGCCGAGCTGCAGGACATGTTGCAGGAGATCATCACAGAAGCACTCGAAGAGCTAACCCGTGACGGAGCTGGCAACCCAAAATAACGCGCGGCGATATGCCCGAGGGCATGACGCGTTGTATGAGGGTCTGCTCGCAGCTCGCCGTGAGAACCTCTTGCCGCCGCCCAAGCTCACGTTGAGCGAATGGGCAGAGCGCTACGCTGTTCTGTCGCGCGAGACGAGTGCCCAGACCGGGCGCTTCCGCGCGTTCGGGTATCAGCGAGGCATGCTTGATGCCGTGACCGATCCGTCGGTCGAGAAGATCAGCGTGATGAAGTCGGCGCGTGTCGGCTACACCAAACTGATGGACCATGCCGTCGGCTACTTCATCCATCAGGATCCGTCGCCGATCCTCGTCGTTCAGCCTCGCGTCGAGGATGCGGAGAGCTATTCGAAAACGGAAATCGCGCCGATGCTGCGCGATACGCCTGTGCTTGCGGCGATCGCCGGCGATCAGAAGGCGAAGAACAGCGACCAGACGATTCTGGCGAAGACGTTCCGCAACGGCTCCAGTTTGACGCTCGTCGGCGCAAACAGTCCTGCCGGCTTCCGCCGTATCACCTCGCGCGTAGTTATGTTCGACGAGGTCGACGCTTACCCCGTCGATGGCGCCGGCAATGAAGGCGATCAGATCGCGCTCGGCACTAAGCGCTCGGAGACCTTCTGGAATCGCAAGATCGTGCTCGGCTCAACGCCGACGGTCAAAGGCTATAGCCGAATTGAGAAAAGCTTCGCGGAGAGCGACCAGCGCTTCTTCTTCGTGAAGTGCCCGCATTGTGGCGAGCACCAGGTGCTTGAGTGGGGTGGACCTGATACGCCGCACGGCATGAAGTGGGAGAAGGACGAGAACGGCAACGGATTGCCGGAGACCGTCTACTACGTTTGCCGGCATAACGGCTGCATCATCCATGAGGTCGACAAGCCAGACATGGTCGCGGGCGGAGAGTGGCGCGCGACTAAGCCGTTCAACGGACATGCCGGCTTCCATATCTGGGCCGGATACAGCCTGTTCCCGAATGCCTGCTGGGCGAACCTCGTCGCCGAGTGGCTGCGCGTGAAAGATGATCCTCTTGCGCGCCAGACGTTCATCAACCTCGTGCTCGGCGAGCCTTATGAGGATCGCGGCGACCGGGCGCTGAGCGAAGCGCGTCTCGCTGCGCGGACCGAGGTTTGGTCCGCGGAGGTGCCTGACGGTGCCGGCGTGCTTACTGCCGGGCTCGACGTCCAGGACGACCGGGTCGAAGCAGAAACGATCGCCTGGGGGCGAAACGAGGAAAGCTGGTCCATCGACCACGCGGTATTCGAGGGTGATCCAGAAAGCGTCGAACTTTGGGCGCGCGTCGATGCTTACCTAAAACGGATATGGCGTCGCGCCGACGGTCGAGGTTTCGAGGTGATGGGGTCCTGCATCGACTCGGGCGGCCACCACACGCAAAAGGTATATGAGTTCGCGAAAGCGCGGCTCGGCCGGCGGATCTGGGCGATCAAGGGCGAGTCGGCGCGCGGCGGCGCCCGGTCGCCAGTGTGGCCCACGAAGCGCCCCTCGTCGCGGACGAAGGCGACCTTCCGCCCGGTGATCATCGGCGTCAATGCTGCGAAGGACGTGATTCGAGATCGTCTGCGGCGCGAGCCCGAAGAAGATAACGGTGTCGTGTCATATCCGGCCGGGTATATGCATTTCCCGAGCGACCGGGACATCAACTACTTTGCGCAGTTGATCGCGGAGCGCTCTGTCACAAAGATCGCGAACGGTCAAAAGTTTCGCGTGTGGGAGTTGCCGCCTGGTCGCGCGAATGAAGCGCTCGACATTCGGGTGTATGGATACGCCGCGCTTTGCGGTCTCATGCACATGGGGTTGAAGTTGAACCGGCGGGTGGAGCAGGTGCAGGCAGATCCGTCGCAGTTGGTCGACCCCGCACCGGTTGAGCCGGTAATCACCGACATCAGCGTCGTGCGCCCCGCGCGTCCCGACGGCCCGGTCATCAAGCAGGAAGCACCTGCGAAGAAAACGCGTCTGCGGCGGCTCGCCGGCTGACCATCTGGAGAGCAACCTTGCCATGCTTTGACCCGAACAGCAGTTTGCTGGCCGGAATGGATCAGACCGCGTTGCGCACGGCGCTCGCCAATGCGCAGCAGGTCTATCTCGCGCTTTCCACCGGCGGCCAGGCGGAATCGCTTTCGTACACGCAGGGCGACGGGACGCGGTCGGTCACATACACGCGGGCGAACCTCGCCGATCTGGCGGCAGCAATTCAACTCATGCAGGCGCAGCTCGGCATCGTCAGAGCTCCCCGCAAAGCACTCAGACTGACATTCACGAGACGATGAGCGAACAGAACGTACAGATCCTTGGCGCGGACGGCCAGCCGTTGCCCGCGCGTGGGAGACGTGCGCTCGCGCTGAACAGTTCGGGCAGCTTCGGCAGCCAGGTTGCCTATGATGCCGCCGACATGGGCGGCCAGCACATGCGCGACTGGCAGCCGTTTCTGTGGTCGCCGGACGGTGAACTCAATCCGTATCGCGATCGCATTGTGTCGCGCGTGCGCGATCTCGTGCGCAACGATGGCTGGGCGTCCGCAGCGGTCACGCGCACGCTCGACAACGTGATCGGCGCAGATTTCCGCCCAATCTCGAAGCCGGACTACCGCGCGCTGCAGGCGCAGACTGGTCTCAAGACGTTCGATCACGTCTGGGCCGACGAATTTGGCCGGGCCATCGAGGCCGGCTGGCGCACGTGGTCGGAAGACCCTGGCCGCTTCTGCGATGCGCAGCGCAAGCTGACGATTCCGCAGATGATGCGCCTCGCGTTTCGGCACAAGATCGTCGACGGCGACGCGCTCGGCATGTTGCGGTGGATGCCGCAGCGGCTAAAGAAGGGCGCGCGGTATGCGACAGTTTTGCAACTGATCGACCCGGATCGACTGTCGAATCCGCAGCAGAACTTTGACAAGCAGATCATGCGCGGCGGCGTCGAGATCGACGAAGACGGTGCGCCGGTCGCGTATCACATACGCAAGGCACATCAGGGCGACTGGTTCAGCGGCAATAAGCAGGTCTCGTGGGAACGCATCCCCGCCGAGACGGACTGGGGTCGCCCGATCATCGTCCACGACTACGACTTCGACCGCGCGTCGCAACACCGCGGCGGTGCCGGCATTCTCACGCCGGTGCTGCAGCGTCTGAAGATGCTCATCAAGTACGACGGCACGGAGCTTGACGCTGCGATCATCAACGCGATCTTCGGCGCCTATGTTACGAGCCCGTTCGACAAGCAGCTGGTCGGCGAGGCGCTCGGCGACGGCGAGGAAGAGGCGCTGAACGGCTATCAGGACGCGCGCGCTGAATTCCACGACAAGAACGAGTTGCGCCTCGGCGGCGCCCGTTTGCCGATCCTGTTTCCCGGCGAGACGATCAACACCGTTGCGGCGTCGCGCCCAGCAGGCAACTTCGCCGAGTTCGAAAACGCCATGCTTCGCAACGTCGCGGCCGGCACTGGAATGTCTGCTCAGCAGATCAGCCAGAACTGGTCCGATGTGAACTACAGCTCCTATCGCGCGGCGGCGCTTGAGGCATGGAAGACGTTCGACCGTCGTCGCAGCGACTTCGGGCGCGGCTTCGGGATGCCGATTTACGCGGCGTTCATCGAAGAGGCATTCGATGTCGATGCGTTGCCGCTGCCGGCCGGCGCCCCAGACTTCATGTCGGGCCGTGCGGCATACACACGTGCGTGGTGGATTGGGCCGGGCCGCGGCTACGTTGATCCGCTTAAGGAGCGGCAGGGGCAGGCGTTGGGTATTGAGACCGGCATATCGAGTCTCGAGGAAGAAACAGCCCAGGCGACGGGCACTGACTGGCGAGACAACGCGGATCAGCGTGCGATCGAGGTCGAGTACTACAAAAGCCGCGGCGTGCCGCTGCCGTCGACGCTGGCCGGCACGCCGGCCCAGCAAGTCACAGAGGAACCGCAAGCGCAATGAACCATCTTCTACCGCGGCTGGCGCAGCGTGTTTTCAACACGCCGTTGATGCTGCACCCGCGTAAGGCGGAAATCGTGCTCGCGGCGCTCTCCGAGCGCCTCGGCATTGGCATGATAGGCCGGCTCGATGGTTCGACTGTCACGCCGATGGCGATGGAAGACGACGACTATGGTTTCGCGGAGCCGGGCAACAACCCGCGAACCGGATACGACATGGTGGGCCCGGTCGCTGTCATCCCTATTCAAGGGACGCTGGTTCAAAAGCTTGGATCGTTGCGGCCTTGGTCGGGCATGACAGGGTACGACGGCATCCGGCAGAACCTGTTCACCGCGCTGGACGATTCGTCGGTGAAGGCGATCGTGCTCGACATTGATTCCCCAGGCGGTGAAGTGGCCGGGTGCTTTGACATCGTCGACACCATCTACGCGGCGCGCGGCAGTAAGCCGATTTGGGCGATCCTGAATGAGTCCGCGTATAGCGCCGCGTATGCGATTGCGAGCGCGGCCGACAAGATCTATGTGCCGCGCACCGGTGGCGTCGGCAGCATAGGCGTTATCTGCGCGCACGTCGACATGTCGCAGGCGCTCACGAGCGCAGGCATCAAGGTGACGTTCATCACGTACGGCGATGCGAAGGCCGACGGCCATAGCGAAATCCCGCTGTCTGACGACGCGAAGCTACGTTTCCAGGCCGACATCGACACGATGGGTCAACTGTTTGTCGACACAGTGGCCCGCAACAGGAATATCTCAGCCGCCACGGTTCGGGATACGCAGGCCGCGACGTTCATGGGCGACAAGGGTGTCGCGCTTGGGCTTGCGGACGAAGTGGCAGCGCCAGATGCCGCGTTTCGGGCGTTGATCCAGCAGATTTCCGCCTAAACCATATCCAAAGGACGTTACACATGAAGCTCTCGAAGCTCGCGAGCGCGATGCCGTTCGCCCATTTCCTCGGCATCCCGAGCGCTGCCGCAGCGCGCGCGGAAGACGACGACCGCAAGCAGCGCGACGACGAGTCCGATGAGGACTACGCAAAGCGCATGGAAGAGAAGGACAACGAAGAAGCCGCGCGCAAGGCCGAAGAAGAGAAGGAAAAGGAAAACGCTCGCCGTGCCGAAGAAGGCGACGACGATGCCGACGCTGAAGCCGACGACAAAGACGACAAGGAAGAGGGCAAGCGCGCCGGCCGCGCGGGTGCTGCTCGCCAACGTGAGCGAGTTCGCTGCGCCGCCATCGTCGCCGAAGGTATCAAGCTCGGATCGGTCAAGCAGGCCTGCTCGCTGGCCTTCGACACGAACATGTCGGCGGTGCAAGCCATCGGCGTTTTGGCAGCCGCTGCTGCTGACCGTTCGGAATCGAATGCTTCTGCAGCAGCAGCGCCGGCACCACGCCGCGGACCGTCGATCGACGAACGCATGGCGAAAGTGGTGACCCCGAACCCCGGTGCTTCGACGCCCGCTGCCGCTGCGCCGTCGCTCGCCGAGCAAATCCTCGCGGCGGGCAAATTGCGCCGCGGCGAGTCCTAACCCGTCCCCACCAACGGAGATTCACAGATGTCTTTGACTGTCACCACGGTTGGGGAGAACCCCCAAGTGCCGTCGATCTCGGCACAAACCTTCGTTCCCGATCAACTGATCGCGGGCCCGAAGCAGATCGTCACACGCAACGTGACGCTGACCGGCGGCCCGTATGTTCGCGGCACTGTCCTCGGCAAGATCACCGCAAGCGGCAAATATACGATCGCGCTGTCGGCGTCGGCAGATGGCAGCCAGAATCCGGTTGCCATCCTCGCCGATAACGCCGACGGTAGCGCCGCGGATGTCGTCGCCGGCGTGTTTCTCGAGGGCGAATTCAACAGCAATGCTGTGACGCTCGGCACCGGCATCACGTTGACGGCTGCGCAAGATGCTTTGCGCCCGCTCGGCGTGCACCTCAAATCCTCGGTCTCGGCTGCTGACCCGAGCTAAATCCAACCTGAACTGATGTCAGAGCCCCGCCACCGAGCGGGGCTTTTTCATTTGGGCTCACAACTCGGAGAGAGCAATGCCCGGAAATCTGATTTATGACACCAACACCCTTATCGGTGTCGTCCAGAACCTGAAGCTGGCACAAAGCTGGCTGCTCGATAAGTTCTTCCGCAACATGATTGCGGAGGATTCTGAATTCGTGTCGATCGACGTCGACGTGGGCAAGCGCCGCATGTCTCCGTTCTGCTCCCCGCTCGTCGAGGGCAAACTGGTCGAAAGCCGCCGCTTCCAGACGAACACTTTCAAACCGCCGTACATCAAGGATAAGCGCGCACCCGATCTGCGCAAGCCGGTCCGTCGCATGATCGGCGAGCGCATCGGTGGCGATTTTCCGCCGGAAGTGCGCGAGCAGATGAACCTGGAGTTCGAGCTCAACGACCAGATCGACATGCTGACGCGCCGTCTCGAATGGATGGCCGCGCAGGTTCTCCTCACCGGCACGCTGACCGTGAGTGGCGAGGGCTTTCCGACTACCGTGATTGACTTCGGTCGCGATGGCTCGCTGACGGTCGCACTGACCGGCGGCGCCACGTGGACTGCTGCCAACATCACCGCCGGCACGGCAAACCCGACCGGCAACATCGAAACGTGGCAGACGCAAATCCTTAAGTCGTCGGGTGCGGTTGCGACCGACATCGTCTTCACGCCCAAGGCGTGGAACGGCTTCAAGCTCGATCCCGCGTTGAAGGGCGCCATCCTGTTCCCGGCACTCGGCGAAAACGGAAACGTCGTTAATGTCGGTGCCCAGATTCAGCGCGGAGCAGTCTTCAAGGGGCGCTGGGGGCAGTATGACCTGTGGCTCTACAACGACTGGTACGTCGACGACAACAACGTCGAACAGCCGATGCTGCCGGACGGCTCGCTGATTATGTCGGGCCCGGATCTGCAGGGCACGCGCGCTTTCGGTCAGATCATCGATCCGAAGTTCAACTATGGAGCGCTTCCCTTCGCTCCGAAAACGTGGCTCGTCGAGGATCCGGCTCAGCGTTTCCTCATGATGCAATCCGCTCCCGTAATCATCCCGAGCCGCGTGAATGCTGCGCTGGCCGCAACCGTCGCTTGAGGTGAACATGGCTGAGAAACTCATCGAAGCAGTTGTTGCACGCGGTCGAACTCTGCACGACCAACTCAAACCGCACGAAGATCCGGTCATCAAGAAGGCTGGCGAGACTGTCAAGCTGCCGGAATCCGAAGTGAAGCGCCTGCGCGCACTCGGTTTCCTCGTGCCCGAAAAGGTCGAGGAAGTAGTGGCAGAGGGTACGCAGATCAGCGGCGGCCAGGTCTCCGTGACGCAGTCGGAGTAAGCCGATGGAATGGGACGACGTAGTCGACGCGAAGATCCTGACGCCGCTGCAAAAAACGTTCGGCACGGCAATCACGTATCAGCCCGCCGTCGGCGCGCCGTTCCAGATCACGGGCATCTACGACAAGGCGTTCTTCGGCGTCGATCCGACGACGGGTGAAGCCGTCGTTACCAATCAGCCAACGGTCGGCGTTCAGCTTTCGCAGTTCGCCGGCCAGCCGCTTCCGCTTCAGGGCGACCAGCTTCTTATCATCAGGAGTGGCGAGCAGTGGGAGGTTCGGGAAGTACATCCGGACGGCCACGGCGCCGCGCGGCTGATGCTCAACGTACCGGGGCAAACCGATGTCTGATCCGACCGCGCGCGCGGATTTCCGCGCTGCGCTGCTTTCCGTGCTCGGCATGGTGAGCGCGCATCTGTATTCGCCAGGGGATTGGAACGTTACCGCCGCCAAGCTGCCGGCCATCAAGGTGCGTTACGGCGGCGAAGAGAAGCAATCGCTCGGCGATAACGGGCAGACCGCATTCAATACGACCAGCATCTTCGAGATTCGCGTCGAGGTCTCAGCGGTGTCGGGGCCCGCGGCGCTTCTCGCGCTCGAAGGGTTGCAAGCAGACATTGAGGCAGCGATCTTCAAGAGCGTGCCGCTGCGCAAACTCGCGCAGGACTTCCCGTTCATGCGCACACAGACCGACGTGAGTTCAGACGGCGAGACTCACATCGGCGGCATGCTGATTTCGCTCGGTGTGCAGATGTACGAGACGTTCTATCCAGACGTCAACGCGCAACTCGCCGAAATTGACCTGACCGCGGACCTCGTCAACGTGTTCGACCCTACGACGACTTACCCGGACCCGCCTTTCCCTGACGCAGTAACGCCGGCACCACGCACTGAAGGCCCCGATGGACGGGCTGAAGGCTTCGTCAAGGCCACATTCTCTTAATGGAGCGACGAATGATCGTCAAACCTGCACCGGGCCTCAAAGTGCGGCATCCGGTTACGAAGCAATTTCTGCCGCCCGAAGGCATCAAAGTGCCCGACGGCGACATTTTCTGGACGCGCGCAGCGAACGACGGTGACGTCGTCATCGACGCGCCGGCGCCCGCAACCGCAATGAAGAAGGCTGGGGGTGACGCGCAATGACCGTCCCGTTCAAACAGATCCCGCAGAACCTGCGCACTCCGCTGTTCTTCGCGGAAATCGATAACTCGCATGCGAACTCGGCGGTCGCAAATCAGCGCGCCCTGCTGATCGGACCCATGACGACGGGCGTGGCTGTGGCGAATACGCCGCTCCTGTCGGCCGGCACTGGCGATGCCAACACACAATTCGGCGCGAACTCTGTCCTTGCGCTGATGGTGGCTGCATATCGCCAGAACGATTCGTTCGGCGAACTGTGGACCCTGCCGTTGGCAGATGCTGCTGGCGCAACCGCCGCAACTGGCTCGATCGCCGTTACGGGCGCGCCGACGGCGAATGGCACGCTGGCGCTGTATATCGCCGGGCAGTTGGTCTCCGTCGCCGTCGCGGCGGGACAGACGACGGCGCAGGTCGCGACGGCCATCGCCGCGGCGATCAATGCGATTCCGGGCATGCCGGCAACCGCAGCAGTCGCGACCAGCACGGTCAATCTGACGGCCGACAACAAGGGTCTAGTCGGGAACGACATCGACGTCCGCTTCAACTACCAAGGTGCGGCGAACGGCGAGGTGTTCCCGACTGGCTTTGCCGCGACGATCACGGCAATGTCCGGTGGCGCGACGAACCCGACGTTGACGACGGCGCTCGGCAATTTGCTCGACATGCCGTTCGACTTCATCGCGTGCGCCTTCACGGACACGACTTCGTTGGACGCGCTGAAGGCCTTCCTGAACGACTCGACGGGTCGTTGGAGTTGGCAACAGCAGGTCTTCGGGCACGTGTTCTATGCGTACCGTTCGACGTGGGCTGGTCTCACGACGTTCGGCACGGGGCGCAACAACCAGCACGAAACCGTGATGGGCTTCAACGATTCGCCGACGCCGTCGTGGCAATGGGCCGCGTCGGTGGCAGCGGTCACGGCGGTGAGCGTGCGCGCGGATCCGGGCATTCCAATGCAGACGGTCGCGCTGACCGGCGTGCTGGCGCCCCCGCTGCAGTCGCGCTTCAACCTGAGCCAGCGCAACACGCTGCTATATGACGGCGTCTCGACGTTCACGGTTGCCGATGACGGTACGGTCGCGATCGAGAATCTCATCACGACGTACCAGACGAACGCGTCGGGCCAGCCGGACAACAGCTATCTCGAAATCGAGACGATGTTTCTGCTGACGTACGTGCTGCGCCGGCTGCGCACGATGGTGACGACGAAATATGCACGCGTGAAGCTGGCGGCCGACGGCACCCGCTTCGCGCCGGGCTCCGGCATTGTCACGCCGAAGATCATCAAGGCCGACCAGATCGCGGAATACCGTGCGATGGAGTACGAAGGATACGTGCAGGGCAGCGACATCTTCGCGCAGTCGATCATCGTCGAACAAAACGCGTCGAATCCGAACCGCGTCGACGTGCTGTGGCCGGGAACTCTCATCAATCAGTTGCGCATTTTCGCGCTGCTGGCGCAGTTCCGTCTGTCGACGACGCAGTCGTAATCCGGCAATCGCCGAGCGCCGCTCCTGTCGGGCGGCGTTTTCATTTCAGGAGAGCCTTCGATGGCGAACAACACAGGCCTCATTGCCGGCGTCGCATATCTGACGGCCGACGGGGTGAATTACCAGCTCGAGGGCGAGCTGAAATACGACGTCGGTAGCGTGACGCGCGAGTCGAAAACTGGCCAGGACACGGTGCACGGTTTCAGCGAAATGCCGAAGGCACCGTACATCAGCGCATCGATCCGCGATTCCGGCGGGCTCAGCCTGGCCGCGTTCAACGCGATGCGCAATGTGACGCTCGTGCTCGAGCTGGCGAATGGCAAGACGGTGATCGGCCGCAACATGTGGACGGTTGAGGCGCAAGAGGTGGACACGGTCGAGGCCAAGTTCACCTGCCGCTGGGAAGGTCTGCAGAATGCAGTCACGGAGCAATAAGCAATGACCGATACGAAAACGATCGTCCTGCGCAAGCCGCTGAAGCATGGCAAGGGCGACGCGGAGACGACCGTCAGCCAGATCACGCTTCGTGAACCGACGGCCGGCGACTACGAGAGCGCGGAGCAGGCATCCGGGGTGTATGGCACATCCATCGCGCTGATCGCGCTGCTCAGCGGCGTGCCGGTCGACGTCATCGACCAGATGTACGGCAGCCAGATTGACGAGGCGGAAGATTTTATCGCCTCCTTTGGCCACGACGCGGCGCGCAATCCGGATCGAAGCCCGGAGGAGATCGTCATTCAGTTGACGAAGCCGGTGACGCTGACGAAAGACGATAGCGCGCTGAATCTCTCCTCGCTGGCCCTCTGCGAGCCGACGAACCAGCAGAAGCGCAAAGCCGAAGCCGCGGGCGGTCCGTTCGCGCGCATGGTGGCGCTGATCAGTCTTATTGGCAAGGTGCCGAAAAGCTCTGTGCGCGCTCTGTGTGCGCGTGACTTCCTCGAGGCGGTGGCGTACTTCAACGGTTTTCAGGTTCGGCGATCACCGGACTCGGACGACTGATCGCCGCGCAGATCTCGATCCCGGAATGGTGGGATGACCGCCTGACCGAGCTTACGCACATGATGCGTTTCGATCCCGACCGGGTCGAGCAAATGACAGAAACCGAGACCCTGCACTGGCTTGCGCGCGCGCGTCGCCTGGGCAAACGCATTGGAGTTGGCGCATGAACATCGGTGGCGGCGCAGGCGCCGTGCTCAGCACTGCCTCGGGGATTTCCAATCTGGCGAGTTCGCTCGCCGCGCGCCTCGGCGGGTCCGCCGAGTCATATTTCGATCAATTGCGACCGGCGTCGTACCGCGGCGTGCCGTTCGTGTCGCTTGGCAGCGAATCGGCGTTCGGGCGCCGCAACCAGGTCCACCAGTATCCGCAGCGCGACACGCCATGGATTGAGGATCTAGGGCGCGGCGCGCGGCGAATTCGCATGCATGGATTCGTCGTCGGGGATGACGTCATCGCTCAGCGCGATGTGATGATTGCGGCAGTCGAGACGGCCGGCGATGGAGATCTGGTGCATCCGACGCTTGGCCGTCTCGGCGTGAGCTTGCTCGACTTTCGGAGCATCGAACGGTGGGAGCAGGGCCGATACTTCGAATTCCAGTTCGAATTCATGGAGGCCGGCCAGAGGACATACCCGACTGCCGAGACCGCGACCACGCAGTCTGTGCTCAACGCGGTGGCGGGGTTGAACGTCGCAGCAGCACTCAACTTCGCGAAGACGGCTCTGAATGCGATTTCCTATGGTGCGGCAGTGCTCGGCACCGTCGTGAATACCGCGCTGGGCTGGTACACCTACGCGAAAAACATCGTCGGCGACGCGCGGAACTTGTTCCAGTTGCTGTTCGACCTGCCCGGCGACTTTGGCCGCTTTGCTGGCAGCGCAACGGTGCCCGCGTTCAGCAAGTACCCGAGCTCGTCGGTGCAGTCGAACGCGACTACGCAGTCGATGATTCAGGCCGCTACGACGGCGCGTGCAAACGTCAGTACGGCAGCCGATGCCATGGCGGCCGCCGCCGCGGCTTTCGATGCCACGACCGTGGACGCCTTCACGTCGTCGGTGCAGGGCGTCACTGCTGCTGTTCTCGCGGCGACGAACGATCCGAACGACTCGATCAGGCTGCTGGCGACTCTTTCGACGTTTGTTCCTGACGCCGGCACGACGACGTCTGTCATTGGGACGGCGATGGGCGACACGCAGTCGGCGTGCAGCGATCTTTTCCGCCGCACGTCCATAGGGGCAGTTGCGCAGGCATCGTCGGTCTATGAGCCGACGTCGAGCGATGACGCCGCGCGCGTGCGCGACCTGGTCACCGATCTGATCGATGCGGAGATGCAGGTCGCTGGCGATCAGGGCGAGGATGAGACGTACGGGGCACTTTCAACGCTGCGCGGCGCGGTCGTCGCCGACCTTAACAAGCGCGGCGCTGGGCTGTCGTCCATCAAGACGTTTCAACTGCCCACGCCGCTGCCGTCGTTGGCGCTTGCGGCGCGGCTGTACCGCGATCCGACGCGGTCTGACGAGCTTGTTGCGCAGGCGAACCCAGTGCATCCGGCATTCATGCCGACGACCTTTAAGGCGTTGGCGAACTGATCTTCGAGCGGCTAAATGGCTAGCAAAATTTCGATTGCGATCACCGCGAACAATCAGGCGTCAGGCCCGATCGCGAAGGTGACGAATAGCCTTTCCAAGCTGCAGGCCCAAGCGAACAAGGGGAAGCTGAGCGGCCTTGGAAGCTCGATCGCCGCCGGCTTCAGTTCAAACGGCGGGGCAATCTCGGAAATCGCGAGCTTCGTTGGCAAGGCCGGCATCATCGGTGGCGTCACCGCGCTGACTTTCAAGATTGCTCAGCTTGAATCGCAATGGGCTTCGTCGGTGCGGTCGATGAGCAATCTCGCGGTTCGCAGCGGCCTGTCGACCACCTCGGCATTCGGCGTGCAGTACGCCGGGCGACTCGCCGGGCTCTCTCCGGAGCAGGCGAATGCCGGCATCGAGCAGGTTCGGCAGACTTATAGCGATGCGATCAACAACCGGAATCCGGAGGCGCTGAAGCGCTACCAGGCGGCTGGCATCTCGACTGACCCGAACCGGCTTGAGTCCATCGAATCGGTGCTGACGAAGCTGGCCGCGTACTCAGAAACGCTACGCGGCCAAGGGAAATATGGCGGCGCCCAGAACTTCCTGAACGCAGCCGGCGCGGGCTCGCTGGTTGATTTCCTGAACCGCGGTCCGGCGCAGGTGTCTGCGGATCTCGCAACCGCGAAGGCATACATCCCGGATGAGCAGGATATTCAGCGTGCGCGCGAATATGCCGATGCGTCTGCAAAGCTGAGCGTCACGTACGACCGGCTGAAAACCACCGTTTTAAGCGGTGTAGAGCCTTGGATAAATGGGTTGTTGAGCGGTATCCAATTGCTATTCGATGCCGGGAGCGGCCGCAGCAGGCCGAAGGCGCAGCCGAACGGCGCTGATAGCACCGAACAACGTTTGTGGGACGGCTTTGAGCGCTTCGGTAACGGGTTGCGCGGGCGCGGCGCATCGACGATGGCAGAGTTGAACCAGAAGACCGCTGTCGGAAATGGCGCCCAGCTCGAACAGGCGCGTTCCGACGTCGAGTGGTACATGAACCACGGCCTCTCGCGCGAGCGGGCGATTGGCATGGTAGCCAACTCGAGTCGCGAAAGCCGCCTCGACGAGCGCGCTGTTGGTGACAATGGCGCGGCCGTGGGGCTGTTCCAATGGCATCCCGATAGGCAGGCGCTGTACCAGCGCACGTTTGGGCGGCCGCTGGCCTCAGCAAGTCGCGAGGAGCAACTCGGTTACTCGCTTTGGGAGTTGCAGAACAACGAGCGGGTGGCCGGCGATGCGCTCATGGCAAGCACTACACCTGCCGATGCAGCGGTGAAGATTTCGTCTTTATACGAGCGGCCGAAAGATCCCAACGAGGCAAACATCCGTGCGGGTATCGCCCGTCAACTTGATGAGCAACTAGGCCAGGGCTCGCGGCAAGCGGGCGGACCAGAGCGCACGGACGACGATTCCTCGCAGAGCACCGGAGCCGGCGGGAAGGTACGAGTAGAGATCGTGCACAAGAATGCGCCTCCCGGCACAAGCACGAACGTCACCTCGTCACCGAACATCGACACGCAATTGAAAACAGATCGCCAGCAGGCACCGCTCGGCGATCAATACGCATACTCACCTGGTAGCTTCTGATGTCGAATGCAGATCGTATTGTCGACGCTGTGGGTGCGAAACCCGGTGTCGACGAAGTGCGCGTGCTGCTGACTCAGGACGGGCTGTTGCTGACCGGTTGGAAGGCCGTGCGCATCACGCGGTCGATCGAAGTCGCGACATCGGCATTCGTTCTCACATGCTCGGCAGACGCGTCCACGCTGAAGCTGCTTGCGCGCGAGGGCGCGCCGATCAAGGTGTCGATCGGCGATGACGTCGTACTGTCCGGGTATGTGGAGACAATCGAAACGATCGTTACCCCGCGGACGCACGACATCACGATTTCTGGGCGTGGCAAGTTGGCCGACCTGGTTGATTGTTCGTGCCGTCTCGATCGGATCAACGCGAACACCGGGCTCGAGCAGTTGTGCACGACCATCGCGACGCCGTACTCAATTGATGTTTTTGTGCCGCCGAATGGCACGCAGGCTGTCTTGGACAAGTTGCCGGCTCTTCCGCGGCAAATCGTCAGCATCACAGAGACAGCGTGGGAGGTGATAGAGCGCTACGCCCGCTATTGCGGGCTGCTCGTATTTGAGAGCGAGGAAGGCGAACTGACGATCTCGCAGGCTGGCACTGAGCTCGGCGCGTCTGGCGTGGCCGTCGGAAACAACGTCGAAGCGTTGGTTTGCACCAAGAGCACCCTCGGCACATTCAGCACCTACAACGCGGTGTTGAGTGCCTACAGCGCCGGCGCAGACGACGAAAGCATCCCGAATCTGCCAGTGGTGACGGTGGTGGCGACTGGCCCGGCTGCAAATCCTGCGCGGCTGCGGCCAACGTACTTCGTGTCCGAGCAGAGCGCGACCGACCGGCGATTCATCGAAAAGCGCGTGAACTGGATGGCGTCTCGAGCGTATGGCCGCGCGCGGCGCGTTCGTGCTCTCGTGGACAACTGGCGCGACGCAAGCGGGTCGCCGTGGATCCCCAACATCAACTATCCGGTGTCGGCGCCGTCGGCTGGCATTCCTGAGAACACGATCCTTCTGCTCGCCGAGGTCACGTTCGTGCTCAATGAAGGCGGCACGCACGCAGAGCTTGTTTTCGGGCCGCGGCAAGGATTCTTGCCGGAGCCGATCGCGCTCGACGTACTGCCGATGGACGAATCAACGCAAACGCAAGCGGAGCAATAGTGCTGCACGAAATGAACCGACTCGGGCGTCGCATCCTGCTGATGATGGCGCGGGGCGCAATAGCGCTCGTCGACGATACGAAGGGCGTCCAGACGTTGCAGGTGCGGCTGAATGCGCTCGAGTTGATCCCAGACGTGCCGCGCTATGCGGAGTACGGCTTCACGTCGAATCCGCCGGGCGGTACTCAAGCGCTGGTCGCCTTCAAAAATGGTGATCGTAACGATGGATTCGTGATCGCGACGTCGAATGCGAAGTACCGGATGACAGCGCTCGCAACTGGTGAGGTAGCGATTCACGACAGCCGCGGGCAGTCCGTCTATCTGACCGAAGCAGGCATCGTCGTCAACGGCGGCGGGAATCCAATCACGTTCACCAATACGCCGGAAGTCATCGCCGACACGCCGCTGCTGAAATGCAAGGGCGACATCCTCGACAACTACGAGACGAACACGCGAACGGTGGCGGGGATGCGTCAGGTTGCAAATTCGCACACACACCCGATCCTTAACATCCAGACGGGCGGCAGCAATATCAACACGCAGACGCCGACGCAACAGGAGTAACGCATGTCCGACATCTCGGTCATTTGGGACGTCGACAACAGCCGCGGCGATTGGAAGTTCGTCGCGCCGGTTCTTGTGACGGGAAATGATCTGCAAACAGCAGTGCTCGTCAGCATATTCACGGACCGGGGCGCCAATCCAGACGACCGGATTCCGGACGGCACTGGCGATCCTCGGGGGTGGTGGGGCGACATCGGCGAGGACAAACCCATCGGTTCGCGGCTCTGGTTGATCGATCGATCGAAGCAGACGCAGGAAGTGCTGAACAACGCGCGCGACTACATCAACGAGGCGCTCCAATGGCTCGTTGATGACGGCGTCGTCGCGAGTATCGATGTGCAGACGCAGTGGGTGCGCGATTCGTTTCTCGGCGCGCAGATCACGCTCTATCAACCGACCGGCCCGCAGATCGATCTGACGTACGCGTGGGCTTGGCAACAGCTCTCCTGACATGCCATTCCAAAGAAAGACGCTGTCCACTTTGATCTCTGAGGTGGCGGCCGACATTTCGTCGGCCCTCGAGGGCGCCGATGCGCTCTTGCGATTTGCCGTGCTCAAGATAGTCGGCAAGGTTCAGGCCGCGATGTGCAATCTGCAGTTCGGATACATGGACTGGATTGCGCGCATGGCGGTGCCATTCACCGCGGAGGATGAATATCTCGAGGGATGGGCCGCCCTCAAGGACGTGTACCGAAAGGCGGCCACGCCGGCACAACTGACCGCGCAATTTCCAGGCACGACGGGCAAGGTGCTGAGCGCCGGAACTGCCGTTGCGCGCGGTGATGGTGTGACCTATACGACGTCCACCACAGGCACTGTCGACGGGACGGGCAACGTCTCGGTCACGATCGTAGCCGACGTCGCGGGGTCCGCTGGAAATGCCGACGCGGGCACGGCCGTGTCGCTCGGTGTTGCAGTCGATGGAATTCAGCAAGGCGGCACCATCATCGCGACCGTCCAGTCTGGCGCCGACATCGAGACCAACGACGACCTGCGCAGCCGGATGCTGGACGCGTATCAAGGTACGCCGCAGGGCGGCGATTCCGACGATTACGTGGAGTGGGCGCTCCAGGTGGCCGGAGTCACCCGCGCATGGTGCGCACCCAATGGCTTCGGCGCCGGCACTGTCGTTGTCTACACCATGTGGGACATCGCTGAGGCAGCGCATAACGGATTTCCTCAGGGAACGGACGGCGTGTCGCAGAACGATAAAGGGCCAGGCGGCATTCCGCGGGGCACAGTTGCGGCCGGAGACCAGCTTGTCGTTGCAAATTCGATCGTAACGAAGCAGCCAGTCACAGCACTCGTTTATTCGTGCGCACCGATCGCCAACAGCTTGACCATCACGCTGTCCGGCCTGACTTCGGCGACCACCGCGACGCGCGCGGCGATCTCGTCGGAGATTGCCGATGTCTTGTTCCGCAACGGCGACCCGCGCGCGGGCACCGTCAACCGCGACGACATCTCGGCCGCTATCAGATCGGTTTCGGCCACGAGTGGGTTCTTGATCACGCTGATCCAAGGTGTCGTCGGAACGACCACCACGACCTATTCAGGAAACATCACAAGCGGGTTCGGGCAGCTTCCCGTGCTCGCGAACGTGCTTTACGTCTGAGGGCCCATGCTCGCACCGAATTACACGGCGGCCGACTTCCTGAAGGCCATGCAAGGGCTCATGCCGCGCGGGCGCGTATGGCCGCGCGACCCTGATGCGGTGCAGACGCAGGTGCTGTCGGGCCTTACGCCCAGCTACGCACGATCGACCGCACGTGCGAACTACCTGCTAGTCGACGCCTTTCCGGCGACGACATACGAGTTGCTGCCTGAATGGGAGTCGACGCTTGGCTTGCCAGACCCATGCGCCGGCGTCGCTCCGACGATCCCTCTTCGGCAGGCGCAGGTGCTTGCCCGGTTTGTCGGTGTCGGCGGCCCGACCATAGCGAGCCTGACCGCATTCACGGCAAACCTCGGCTACACCGTCACAATCAATCAGTTCGTCGAAGCGCGCGCGGGGCAAATGCGCGCTGGAGACGCGTGCTGTGGGACGGCGTGGAGCTATGCGTGGCAAGTGAATGCCCCGCTCAACTCCATCACGGTGGCGCGGGCTGGCGCGATGGGCGCCGGTGACGCGCTGGCGTCTTGGGGCAACGCTGTTCTTGAGTGCGAAATAAAGGCAGTGATGCCGGCGCACACGATTCCAATCTTCTCTTACTCATAAGAGGCAACATGTTTCGTATTGACGACGCTACCGCAGCAACTTCGCTCCCTGCGCCGGAGACGGCCGGCACGGAAGGGTACTTCACAGAGGGCAATCCGGCCACCGGCACGCCCGCCACGAAGGTGCGCGGATCATGGTTGAACATGATTCAGGAAGAGCTGCGCGCTATCGTCGTAGCCGCTGGCCTGACGCCAAGCAAGACGACCTATAACCAGGTCTTGGCTGCTATCAAGACGCTTGTGGGGCCAGGCCGCTACCTAGGCACCCAGGTCATTACCGCAAGCGGCACCGTCAATCCAGGCACCTATAACGGCGTGACTGCGACGAAGTGGCGTGTACGGGGATGCGGCGCGGGTGGCGCCGGCGGCGGAGCACCCGCTACATCTGCCGGGCAGATAAGTTTCGGTACGGCCGGCCTTTCTGGGGCGTATGCCGAGTTCGTCACGCCGGCGGTCGCTACAAGTGTTACGGTGGGTGCCGCAGGCGCTCCTGGTGCCGCTGGCGCATCAGGAGGCACTGGCGGCAATTCTGCGTGGGGAACGTTGGTAACGCTTCAAGGTGGAGCGGGAGGTGCTCCGCAAGGCCCGACCACGCCACCCTTCATGGCAATCAGTTCTTTTTCTTCCGTTGTAGGCGGAACACTCACCCCACTGGTAAACATGCCAGGTTCAAACGGGCAGTTGTCGCTCGCTACCTCGACCAGTTCATTGATGGGTGGTGCCGGCGGGGATGGTCCCTTGGGGCGGAGCGGTTCGGCGACACAAAATGGCGGCGGAATCTCGGCAACGGGCTATGGATGTGGCGGCGGTGCTGCGTCGAATGCGCCAAGCCTGGCGGCTCGATCTGGCGGAGCCGGAACGCAAGGTGTCTTTCTCGTAGATGAATTTGCCTGAGGAGTCTGACATGCCAAACATCCAAACTTACGCAATCATCGAAGATGGTGTTGTCACAAACACAGTGCTATGGGACGGAGACATCACAGCCTGGCAACCTCCCGCCGGGTCAACCGCAAATCTTCTGCCCTCTGGTTCCCCGGTCAGTGTTGGTTACACGTTCGATGGCACGCTTTATACCGCACCACCGCTGCCAACGCATGACTAGTTAGAGCCGAGATCCTTTGCCACTAGCGGCTTGAGCACGGCATAAGCAATCTGCGCTTTCAGCGCATAGCCTGCTGCCGTTGGATGGATACCATCCGGCCCGAGCCATTGGGCGCCCGGGACTCGGGAAAGTTCGGCGTATTGATCGATAAGAGGTACGCCGGTCGCCGCCGCCACGCGCCTCGTTGCCGCAACATAATCCGGAAGTGCTGAGAACGTCGGATTCGAAACGGGATTCGACGTTTCCAGTACTACGTTTTTCTTGGCGGCAATTGCCATCGTGACCAATTCGAGTTCATTGGCCTCGAACTGCTGGACACTTTGACCTCGACTCGGATCAGAGTCGTTGATCCCGAAGTTGATCGAGATTCGAGTCGCGTTTGTAGTTGCCAGAAGCGATGCCCAGCTTTGTGTCGTCGGCGTGCCGTTCAAGAGGTCTGCTGCGGTCCACCCGGCGACGCCAGCATTAACTTCCGTTACGTTACCCGCGAAATCAGCAGCAAACAACGCCTGGAGTTGTCCCGGCTCACTTTGCGCGGGCGTCAGTGTAGTTCCGTACGTGAGTCCGGCTGTCGTGGAGTCGCCGAACGATCCGATGATTTCGGATTTCTGCTGCGGAACTTGGGTGGCCGATGTTGCAGCGGTGCTTCCGCCGCCGCCGCCACACGCGCTGAGAGCGCATGTGACCAAAGCAGTCACAGCTGCGTCTCGCCATCGGGCACCAGGCGCACGCGCGCGCCGAAGGTTTCCATCCGGCGGAGGACACGATTGAATTCTTCCTCGGTAAGCTCCATGTATGCCGCGCCCAGAAAAGCCATTTGCGGGCTCATCTCGCGCGGCTGCTGGCCGCCCGTATACTTGCGCCACTGGTGATCGCCGCCTAGCCAGAATATATCGGCCATCTGCTTGCCGGTAGCTTTGCGCTGGTTCTTCAGGTCTTTCAGATCCTGAATAGAGGGTGCAACGAATTCTATTGGCATGGGCGACAGCGCGCGGTACGCGCACTCGAAATGAGGGCTTCATGGGGGTCATCCTTTCGGGTTGGTGGGCTGCACAATGCGCTGCCTCTGACCGAAATATAGACCCCATAGGTCTATGTGTCAAGTCTGGATTGACTCGCTTCTGAGCCCTTCGAAGCATTCGAGTTGATTGCGCGTTTCACGTCATTGCGGCTCTCAAACAGGGTGGCAAACCGATGGCCAAAGTCGACGGAAGCCTTTTCTATCGGAACAAAAATCCATGCGAGAAGGATGCATAGCGGGATCGTGACAAACACCACATAGGTCATTGCTGCTTGCGTAGACCTTCCATGACCCACAAGGTCCAATAGCAAGAAAGAAGAGAATGTAACTATGACAAGCAGGTGAGTCAGATACAGCGGAAAAGATATGCGCCCAAAGAAGAGCGACACCGAATTCTCAAAGAATCCGCGAATTGGCGCACACTGAGCAACGGCAAGCACTATCGCGACGGCCGCAAGTGCGAGTGGGCGCGGATCGCCGTATAAAGTCTCCCCTTTGATGGAAAACGCGATGCTTGCCGCTATCAAAAATATCGAGCTCATTGATGCGAACGGTGTGCGAGTGAACTTGACAAATGCTGGGCGACCGTAAATATCGGCGAGAATGATGCCGAAAACAAACGCGAGCAACGGGCTTTTTAGGAGTACGAGCACAATTACTGCGATGAGATAAATTGGAAATCGATTTAGCTGGCCGAAGAGCGAAAGAACTGCAAATACGAGTATGGAACCCCACATCTCGATGCTCATCGTCCACAGCACTGGGTTGTAGGTGTGCGTCATGTCATATGCGAAGTAGACATCGAATAGTGCGAAGCGAAGAAAATCGCCGAACGACGTAGCGAAATTGAAAAATGTCCCGAGCCAGTATTCGCTGTGCACCAGCACTGCCGCCGGATGACTGAAGATAAGACCCAGTTTGAGAGCGACGAAATACAGCAGCGATGCGAAAAAGATCGGGATCGTTAGTCTGGGATAGCGCCGCAGCGCCATGCTAGTCAATATTTTGCTATTTGCACTTTCGAAATAGACGCATGACAACGCAAAGCCGGAAACGACAAAGAATATATAGACAGCCAGAGTCCCGTCGCTGACCACAAACAGAAAGGGGTTTTTGTACGCTGGTGATGCCGGCGCAGCCATACCGCGGATCACGTGTGCAAGCACCACCATGATTGATGCCCAACCTCTAATCCCATCTAAAAAATGTTTGCGCATTGTTGTTGCCGGTTCTCGCTGCGACCCGCAGACCGACGACTTCGCGGTCCGTAATTTCGGGGGTAGCCGCGTATCATAACGCAGCGGGCTCTCCCGCAGAGAGACCGCTACCGTTCGAGGTTCGTCGGACCGATCCACCGAGGCGACCGCCTGCGGAGCGCCTCCAAAAACACGACCGACAGGGCCCTGATGCGACGGGGGGGCAGCTTGTCGCGACCACGTCCACGACGTCGACAGCGTCCTAGAAAGCAGTCGGTGACGGCCAGGATATAATCCTTGCAAATTTTCACGAGGTATTACATGCCGTTCGCTGGGCTTACAAACCTTGTCATTCCAACGTTGATCATCACGATGACGTTGATGATCATTGCAAAAACCGTCGACGCACGCTCCTCTTTCTATCGTGAACAGATCAATAGTGAGATTTCTGGCAAGAGATTTCATTCAATTGATGGACTACGTGGATTTCTCGCAATTTTTGTGATGTACCACCATGCAGTCATCAACTATTTCTACTACTCGACAGGGCATTGGACGACACCACCGTCTCGGCTAGCAACGCTCTTCGGTCAAGGCGGCGTTGCCATGTTTTTCATGGTGACGGCATTACTCTTTTGGAGCAGGGCATTGGCTTCAGATGGGCGAATGGACTTGCAGAAGTTCTTCTGGTCGCGCCTTATGCGTATGGTGCCAATGTATGTGGTCGCAGCTTCAGCGCTCATTATCACGGCATTGGCGCTGACACATTTCCGGCTAACTTATTCCCCGATGCAACTGATCAAGGATGCCTCAGCGTGGCTCCTCTTCACGTTTCCTGGTATGCCGAACATCAATGGTTTGTCAAACACAGCTCTATTGAACACGGTGTTCTGGTCGCTTGTATACGAATGGAAGTTCTATTTGATCTTCCCGCTGATGGTGTTTTTTGCCCGAGGTCGCAGCAGTTGGGTACTCCTGATCGTTTCAGCAATGCTGATTGAGTGGTACACGGCGACGAACGTCGAATGGTATTTCATCTATGGCGCTCTTACTGCCACAATCTTTGCGAAATTTCCAGAGATAAAGCGATTCTTCGCAGGAGCGATAGGGTCATTTCTGGCCATAGCGACGCTTGTTCTTATATTCCAGAGCACCCCAACTGCATATAGTCCAGCTGCAGCCCCTCTGTTTTTCGTTGTGTTCTTTATTATCGCTTCTGGAAATACGATGTTTGGCGTTCTCACCAGCCGACCGGCCCGCATGCTTGGCATGATCAGTTACAGTGTCTACCTACTGCATAATTTTCTCTTGTACCTCGCGTTCCGACTGGTCAATCATTACCAAGGCGTGGAAACTCTTGCGGCTCCTACGTACTGGATTATCACCGGCGGGGTTGCCGCGACCGTCATTTCTCTATCGGCAGTCACCTACAGGTTTGTAGAATTTCCCTTCCTAAAGGCACGGCAACCTAAGTGGTTACTGACGCCAGGGATCGGATACTCCGTCCCCAAGTCGCATCATTGACCTGGCCCCGTCAAGCGATTCGTGCGAATACCTTCGTAGTACGATCTGCTTCAGCGGTATAAAGGACGCCTATAACAGTTTCTCACCACGCGCTTTCATCGTAATACTTTGCTGTGTCGTATCCTTTCTGCCAAGCTTTGTTGCGTGGATCGTCTTTTAAATACGGATTCTGATGCCAGCCTTTGAAGTAGGCTTCGTGCCCCAATCCGTTCGCCTTGGCTTCTTCCGGGGGCGTAACAGGCCCATCTTCAAAGAACCTTCTGACGGAAAGTAATAGCCTGTTAAAAAGTTGCATAGTTTGAGTGAACCATAAGTTTTGCAAAATTAAACGGTAGTTTATCGCATAGACCAAGCAACCCAAAGCCGCCTCGGGGCGGCTTTTTCACATCCAGATCACATCCACAAGCCGCCCTCGAGCGGCTTTTTTCATTTCCGGGGATTCATGGAAGCCAAAGACATGTTGACGATGCCAGATCCGGAGTTTCGCGCGCACGTTGTCGAATACCTTGTTGCGCACGATGCGGCCATTGCCGAGAACACCAAGGTCACCCGAAAGGTGGAGGCGACGGCCGATCAGGTCGCCGAAGATACCGCACTCATTCGCAGCATTCTGGGCGACGTCGCCGCCGGCGCACGGTTTATGTGCCGCCTCGCTGCCGCGTGGCGTTTTTTCCAGAGACAAGTGTTTATTCCCATCGTCTTGCCGCTAGTCGGACTCTACGGATTCTGGTTCTACACGCAGTTCCATCGCTTTCCGACCTGGCTCGCCGACTGCTTCAAGTTTCTGATGGCGGTGATATGAGGCTGACGACCACCATCATCGCGGACGGTTGTGGCGCGACGCAGTTGCGTGCAGCCCAATGGCTCTCGCCTATACAGGCGGCCTGCGACAGGTACGGTATCACCGAGCCCCTCGATGTCGCCGCGTTCCTCGCAACGTTAGGTGTCGAGTCGGGACGGTTGGTCTACACGCGTGAGCTGTGGGGTCCCACGCTGGCACAACAGTCGTATGAGCCGCCGTCGAAGAAGGCAAGCGAGCTCGGCAACACCCAGCCGGGTGATGGCCGCCGTTTTTGCGGACGCGGCTTGATTCAGGTGACCGGACGGCGTAATTACACGCTTGCCGCGATCGGGCTCGACCTTGACCTTGTGAACCATCCTGAGTTGCTGGAGCAGCCGGTGAACGCCGCGCTATCGGCGGCTTGGTATTGGGCGAGCCGCAAGCTCAGCGCGCTCGCTGTCACTGGGGACTTTCTCGGCGTCTCGCGCGCTGTGAACCTCGGCAGTGCGACGTCGAAAGCGATGCCGCTCCATTACTCCGAGCGTCTCGCGCTGTACGTGGCCGCCAAGAAATCGTTGGGACTCGCCTAGCCGTCGGCCTTCCCGAGTTTGCCCACTGACTTATACCTCGTCACTCGATTCCGAGTGATAAACCTCGACCGCTTATCGCGGTGCTACCTATGCCAATCATCAAACACCTGGTCGATGCTGCCAAGGGCAAGCATCCGATCACTGCTGCGCGCTCGGGTCACTGGCCCGCAGTCAGAAAGCAGCACCTCGCGATGCACCCTGTTTGCGAAGTGTGCGGCGGCACTGAAAAGCTGGAAGTGCATCACCGCCGGCCGTTCCATCTGCACCCTGATCTCGAGCTTGACCCGTCCAATTTGGTGACCCTTTGCGAATCGAAGAAGAGCGGGGTGAACTGTCACCTGTGGTTCGGTCACCTAGGTAATTTCCGAAGCTTCAACGTCGATGTCTTGCTCGACGCCGCTATCTGGCTCGGCAAGCTCAAGAGCCGTCCACTGTCCGACAAGGAGTAACCGTGAATCAAACCTCAGCAGTTACCACAGGCGGTATCGCCATCTCGACAGCGACGCTCATGCCCGCTGTCGAGTGGGTGCTCGGTCTCGTGTTTCATGTGCCCGTGCCGCCCAGCGTGTCCTCGCTTGTCGCCGGCGTGGTTGTGGCTGGTGTGCACGCCGGCATCAATGCATTCAAGGCCCGCGGCGCCAAGGCCGCGCCCGCAATTCAGTAATCCGCCTCGCCGCGCTCGCGGCAAACCCTGAAGGAAATTCCATGAAAAAGCTATTTGCTGCTCTCGCGGCAGGCGTAGTCCTGCTTGCTCTTTCCGCATGCGGCGCAACGGCGCCCACGCAAAACGCCGCGCAACTGGTCGCGACGGTGCAAGTCAAGGCGCAAAAGGTTTGCACGGTCAGCATGCCGTTCCTCAAGTCGATGACGGCGATGAAATCGCAACTCTCGACAGACGCTCAAGGGTTTCTGGCGGTGGCGTCAGACAAGGTCAATGCAGCATGCGACGTCGTCGCGAACGCGGGCGCAAGCGCGGGTCCGATCTCGACCGACAAGATTGCCGCACTGGTCAATGATGGCGTGCCGGCCCTGATCAAGGTGATTGACGAGTCGAGCCTGGACAAGGATGCAAAGGTGGCGGCCGAGATCGCGCTTACGGCGGCGCAGCTCGCTGTGTCGAATGCGCTTGCTGACTATCTGTCGACGCCCGCCGTTACCACGCCAGATCCGGCGAGCGGGGCGATCGCATCGTGAGCAAGTTCCTCACTGAGCTGCAGGTCAAGCCGGCCACCGGCAAGGACGATGGGCAGTGGGAGTTGTTGGCCGATCTGGTCTATAAGTCGGACGTCGCGGCGCAGACGTTCACGGTGCCGGCCGGCTTCATCACCAACTTCGCATCGGTACCGCGCATTCCGATCGTCTATGAGTTGGCCGGAGACACGGCGTCCAATGCGGCCACTGTGCATGACTACCTGTACAGCACGCACATTGTGCCGCGCTCGGTGGCAGATGCCGTTTTACGCGAAGCCTCTGATGTGACTGCGGTGCCGGATTGGCGGCGCCAACTCATGTGGGCAGGCGTCCGCCTGTTTGGCTGGCTGTATTGGGGCAGCGCGGCAACGTCGACGAAGCCCGCTGCGTATGCCGCAGTTACGCAGCCAGTGCCGGCGAGCTAGGAAGGTTCGGCTCGGAAGGGTGTCGCGTCGCGAGTGCCTAGCTTTTGAGGTCGCCGCGCGGCGGCGTTTCGCCGTCACGGGCCAACGGCGGTGCAGTCAGGCTGAGGACGCTCCCGCATTTATCGCACTGAGCCTTCGTGGGACGCTGCGGCCGGTCGCCCGGTCGCCCGCCGATCAAAAGCGGGATAAGGGAGCCACTGCCGCATATTGTGCACTTCAGGAACACTTCTCTGGCACTGCAAGGTCGTTGGGGACAGACATTATGCCCCGGTTGTCGGATGCGTGCGTCCGCGGAGACAGGGCCGCAGGCCGCGGTCGATTGCGGCCGGCGGCGCGAACATGGTTATCACCGACTATGCGAACACGAGCGCCGCGGCGTCCGGCGCTGTGCAAG